>TARA_R110002003_G_scaffold96_9_pt1 | contig 55985 bp, 60 predicted proteins | sample TARA_R110002003 | Tara Oceans TARA_R110002003 (sample SAMEA4396441) | marine metagenome | biome: Westerlies Biome; feature: [SRF] surface water layer (ENVO:00010504); material: water (ENVO:00002006), including particulate matter (ENVO:01000060) such as... | depth 5 m | reverse complement strand
TTTTTTTGCCCAGTCGTTCTTCGTACACGAACGTAACCCTGCGTGCTGGCGTTCACGTTCTCGATCTGCATGTAATTCTGAGATGGGCGTTCTCACTAGCGCGATACCTAGGTAGACAAGAGCACTTTCCTGATGCTCGATCGCATGGTCTATGCTCCCCTACCTGCCTCTGCATATATTTTTCACAGTTCCGCCTTGCATCAGGAAAGTAGCTCACACCGCCATCTGTAAATATAGTACATGCAACTCTCCACTCATACAACCCTTTCCTTTTGCTTGTTAAATCTACATGGCATCTCACCAGGCATGCAGAGCGTTCCTTGAAGTAAAATGCTGAGTTAGGTTCGTCATGCTAGTCGAAAATAAGACGGCGCATTTCTTGTGTCACCGAGCTGGCAGGGGTGACTGGTTGTGTTGAGACGGCCGGTCAGAGATGGGGAATTGCAAACTGTGCTTCAGAACTTGCACTTGATGTAGGTAAGACGCCATATGAGTGGAGCACGATGGGCTTTGATTGTGATGGTCATGCCCAGCATATACCCACATGCTCTACTTGGCCTCAGGTAACTGCCAATCCTTGTAACTCCACTTCTCCGACACTGTGTACTTCTTCTGCTTGCCGTACGCGACTTGTCTTCTTGACTCGACCTTGCCGCGAATCATCATGCTTCTGAATCGATCCTTGAGCAAATTGCCTTCCGGTTTGAGCAGGCGGAGAGAGTCGCGGAGCTCGTCTGGAAGAACGACTTCGAGTGGTGCTTCTGGGATGCTACAGCGAGTCAGTACAGATTACTCGCAATGTGAGTCCATCAAACATACGGGTGCTTGCGGAACTGCCTCTTCTTCAGCTCCTCCTCTCCGCCCTCGTCATCGGAGACAAGTTCAATGGCATTCTTCTCCAGGGCATCCTTGACCGCAGCTCTCGCTCTCTCCTTCGCTTCCACGCTCTGCGCCAGCTTCTTGATCTCCTGCACTTGCTGTTCTTTCGCCTTCATCTTCGCCTCGTGTCTTGCTAACCGCTCGGCCTCCTTTCTCCTCTTGATCTTGTTTCGCTGGGATGGCGTCTTCCGCTCCGGTCTCTTCTTCTTTAGCTTATTGTCTTCGTTTTCGCTGAATCCTTCCCATTCGCTCTCCCACACGCTCTCCTCACCCGAGTCCGACTCTGTCTCTGCGGCTGCGCGCTCCATCAACTCAGCCTCTTCCCGGGCCTCTTGTAGTCGCTTCTTCTCAGCCTCAACCGCCTTGTCGGACTCGCGCATGAGCTCGTTTTGCCAGTCTTCGAACTTGGGATTGTACGACTTTCCACCAGAAGGCTTGGGCACTGCTGGCAGAGCTTTCCCACTCTTGACCTGCGAGATGGGTGCGTGCTTGAGTGTGACAGGCTCTCTCTTCGCCTTCTTCTCCTCCAGGAAGGAGAATTTTGGGTCTTTCTTGACTTCCTGCACTGTCCAAGGATCGTATGCTGCATCGCCGCCAGTGTGCACCACGTCCTTCGTCACCTGCTCTCCTCCGTACGCGATCGCCCTGAGCCTGTCATATTCCTTGCCGGATACCTTGGCTTTCTTTCTCTTGCCTTCGTTGTCGAGGTCTGATAATCGCTTTCGTGAGGCGACGGCGGGGACTGCGGAGCGCTGGGCGAGGATCTGGTCGACCTTGAGGGGCTTGTGTCGCTTAGCGACTTCTTTTTGAATGTCTGCGGATCCGGTTGTGTCGACGGCGAAGAGTTCGTCAGATGCCTTCTCTGCTATCACACCACTGTGCGCTGTTAGGGACTTCCACATCTAGTACAGATAGTCGACTTGCCCATGGATAATCTGGTCCCGCACATCTTCGAGGCCACTCTGAATCTGTGTGACATCGACATTCTTGCGCCAGGCCTTCTTGCCCTTGCGACTGGGCTGCTTGTACTGCGCGGGCGCTGCAACTGTGTCCGCCATTGTGGTCTGAGCGTGTGTTCGTGAAGTTGTGGGCTTCTCAAAAAGTTCGCAAGCTGCGGAAGGCCGACCAAAAATTCCGCTAGGACGGCGCGCTAGTCTCCACGCCCCTGCTCTCCAGGGCTCGGTGGTCGGCTGCACCCATCAGTTAGGCACGGCTTCCACAATCGAGACTCCTATTCACACGTCGCCCCGCCCCGCATTCGACCCACGACCACAAGTCTTCGGATATAACTTCTTTGATACCCATCAACTCGGTCGCACAGCTCTCGGGTAGCTCCTTCTCCAACATGGCGCAGTCAGGGTATTCGAACCCGCTCAAGAAGTTCAAGTTAGTACACCGCCGCGGCGAAAGTGGGAGCTTACACACTAATTCACCACAGGCTTGTGTTCTTGGGCGAGCAGAGTGGTATGCCGGCGACCTTCAATCTCTCCTACGAAGAGGCAAAGATGCTGATTCATGCGCGCAGTGGGCAAGACGTCGCTGATCACACGGTTCATGTACGATTCGTTTGACAACACATATCAAGCGACCATTGGTATCGATTTCCTGTCAAAGGTGCGACTCTATTTGAAATGACCCGCGCTGGATTTAACGCTGGTGGTAGACCATGTATCTCGAAGACCGAACCGTGCGACTACAGCTTTGGGATACCGCAGGCCAAGAACGATTCCGCTCGCTGATCCCCTCATACATCCGCGACTCTAGCGTCGCCGTCGTCGTATACGATATCACGAACAAGAAGACCTTCGAGAATACTCGCAAATGGGTGGACGATGTGCGCGGCGAACGTGGAAACGACGTCATTATCGTGCTCGTGGGCAACAAGACGGATTTGAACGACAAGAGAGAAGTCACCACTGCGCAGGGTGAAGAGGAGGCTAAGAAGAACAACCTCATGTTCATCGAAACGAGCGCAAAGGTCGGGCACAATGTGAAGGCGCTGTTCAAGAGGATCGCGCAGGCATTGCCGGGCATGGAGGGCGAGGGACAACAAGGGCAAAGTCAGAGTAAGTCTTCGTACCAATCGTTGGTGAAGGACATACTAACTATGCTCTCAGTGATCGATGTGAACATCAACCCAAGCCAGCCGCAACAAGAGAGCTCGTGTGCTTGTTGAACTCCCGCACTGTCGAAAGACCTCGGTTCCATTCCGCTACAGCGCTTGTAATTATTTGGGTACGTTTGCGAGTCGTCCAGGGGAAGTCATTCAGAAGCAAGGCGTTCTGGGCATTGGCTGCATCTTCGGGCAGAGACTGGGTAGACCTGTAATCTGTAGTGTATCTGCGCAACATGGACCGCATTGTCAAGTGACGTCATGTTGAATGTCACTTTAACTCGACTGTCTCTCGATTTTGGGATATGCATTTGAGCCCGTCTATGCCACAGTCCGCCTTTGCGCGGTGCTTCACACCGAACCGGAACGCCGGCTGTCGACTCAACCAAATCCTGAATGGAATCGTGCTTTTACATGTACAAGAATACTACATTGAGCCGTGATCGAGAAGAGTCGGGTCCATAAATGCTCGCTACGTGCTAGAAGATGATGGGATTATGTTCATTCGAGGTCGCCGGCAGACCCAGACTCGGATGGAGTCTTGCTGCCGCCCACTGGGATCGACGTGTCTACCGCGATCATCTCCGCGAGGATATCGAGAACGGGCTTTGACTGTTAGCGCCTCACAAATACCAGAAACGATGGGGGTTTACCTTGGGTACAGTCTTGTCGTAGATATTGATCAGCTCTCGCGGGTTGGGGTAGACCTTGAGTGCGCGGTAGAAGCATAGAGCGGCCTCCACGTTATCTGCGCCTGCGACATTGTTAGCACTCCTGTAGCTATAAAGTGCTTCGGTAGACTCACCCTTCTGTACCATGCCCTCTCCTTGTGCGACCTCCTGCATAAAGTATGCCTCGACCTCCTCTGGGTCCTTGGGGAACCCCTCCTCGTTCGCAAGCGCTACCGCTTCCCTAATCGCCTTCTTCTGCTCCGCGCCTTGTGCCTCCTCTTGCTCCTTGGCGGCGCGTTGGGTTCGCTTCGACTCGCGCTTCAATTGCTTGCGGAACTCCGGGTCTGTCCGTCGCTTGTGATCAAAGTAGATGGCGTATGCGAGAAAGCCTGTGACGACGGTGCCCACGCTAATGGCGGCGATTGTGGAGGGTTTTAATGACGACGACATGGTTGAGTTGACGCCAAGTTGAGGAAGTACGGTGAGTTGCAGGGGACGGGTGAGCAGCGAAGTGATTGCGGGTAAGAGTGGGCGGCGATGGATGGTGTCGAGGAACTTTTTCGATGTTAGGGAAGGCACGATTCATGGTGTGGGCCCGAGCTCTCAGCGACCGCGGTCCGCGTGCATGGTATGTAGCGACCTGTCACGTCTGAACACCGAACAAGTACACATTCGCCCAATTCACCGGCCAACGTCATATCCTGCGGGCAACATGTCGGACAAGTCAAAAGGGATCTCGCTTCGCAAGAAGCGCGACAAGGACAAGAAGAAAGGACCGCCGACCATCAGCGCGCCGCGTCAGATCAGTGCGCCCATGCCCGCGGGCGCTGGCGTCGCGACTCCCAGTATATCGAGCACAGGACGGCCCTCCACGGACTCTAGTCGATCGAGGCAAAACAGAGGAGATGTTCCACGGGAAAGGCCGCAGCGCGCCGATAAGACGGCGGATCTGGTCAAGAGGAGGTACTCACAGAAGATCACAACGCTGCCCAGCGACTTTGGCAATGGACCAATGCCAGACATGCCCCAGATACCGAGCCAGTACCGGGAGACAAGCCAGACAAGGGACGGGAGGCCACCTCCAAGCGGTGACGGGCGGGGCCTGAGGGTCGACATGAAAGCACTTCGGGATCCCAACCTGAGAGCAGAGCAGTGTGAGAAGCCTACGAGAAGTATATGTTTTGTTCGCTGATCAGATCCAGATGTATCGTCAATCCTCGCAGATGCCTCGGAGGAAGACATTCGACGGTTCCAGGATGAGCTACGGAAGACCAAGCACCGCACCTCGGTCGACCTTCAGACCAACGTTTACCAGAATCGGACACAGTTTATCAAGATCAGCAAGGAGGCAGAAAAGCTCAAAAGCGAGATGCGAATGCTCCGCCAACTCATGTCCGATCTCACCACGACACTGGAGCAGACGGCCTCGGCCTCACACACCGACAACGACATGGCAAGCACTCGAAGGGCCAATCGAAGCTCCATTGGCGATCTCAACCAGATCCGTGCAGGCCAATTACAACAGTTGTACAGAGATGTTGAGGGTTCACAGAAGTACCTCCCGCCAATACCAGGGCGATTCATTATATGGAGGTCCAAAAGATGGTTCGAGCTGGACTCTGCGACGCTCAAAGCTAGGCGTAGAGTGCAGCTACTGCTCCTGAACGACCACTTGCTGGTGACGGGTGAGAAGAAAGCGCGCAACGACGTACCTGGCCAACGCGATGGTAACCGTTCTGCGGTGGAATACAAGGCTATTCTATGCCTACCGCTGCAGGACGTTCATGTTACCCAGACACCGGAGAAGAGGATCATCATACGGTCAGGGTCGGAATCATTCACGTACGATACCAAGAGGGACGATTATTCGGACAAATCGGCATTCATCTCTACGTTTCGAAAACGAAGGACGACCTACGGAAGAGTCAAGAAGCCCAAGTGGAGGAGAAAGACCGCGTTCAAGACTCCTATAATCACTTGCTCTCTCGCGATCCTGACATGGTGAGGCAGACTGATCTTCTCGAAAATCTGTCCGAAGCCGTCAACACCAATCAGATCAGCTCATTTGTGGATATTGATGGGCAACAGCGGAACATTCGCTGGGTCGAGACTCAGCTCGACGAATTGGACATCGAGATTGCACTTCAACATTTCAATAATGCAGTCAGCAAGGTAGAGAAGATGAAAGAGCTCGCGAAGAATATCAGGGGCAACGAAATGGCGAAGGCCGTTGTCACCTTCAAAGTTAACGAGCGGGCAGCAAAGTTAGCCAACATTCTGACTAAACAGTTGGTGGAGAACAACAACTGGTTCACATCCGTCAAGCAGCATGTAGCGTGGGTCGTCCGGTTGGGCTTTGAGGAACGGGCCCGAGAAGCATACCTCGATGCCCGTGGGAGTCTTATCAGAACACGCACAAGGTATGTCCATATTCTGTCCAACAACTCCGCATCAATCACCAATACTAACACAACTCCAGGCAATGCGTCTTCGAAGGCAATCTGCCTGTCTACATCTTCCAAATATCCTTTATCTACTTCACCGTCATCAAGAATAGCGTCGACATGTTCCAGAAATGCTTTCCCCAACAACTCATGTCCGCGTGCGTGAAGTGGGCCAAAGAGCACGTCGACCAGTTCAACATACTGTTGAAAAGACAGCTCAGCAGTGTGGAGGAAGGCGGGAAGCTTTGGACGGAGTGTATGGACCTCGCACATGAGCACGCAGGGATGTTGAAAGCTGTGGGCCTTGACTTCACAGAACTGGTCGGGAGCGGCGTGAGGGAAGCCGAGCTGTCAAGAGATGAGCCGGTTGATTTAGGACTGAGTTAGGACCTCAATGCAACTGACAACATCTGGGCTGCGCCAGGCAGGTGAGATGCGAGGTTCAGATTTGTCTAAAACATTGACATTGTGCTCAACTACGTGCTCTTCTGCGCGTCGTAGTAAGCCTGGTTCTATCATATATGTATCTCCAGGTATTATACCGCTCCGCTTTCTCTTGTCCTTCTGCTGAGACTCCACATCTAGGCGGCTGCGCCTCCGCTGTCGAGAGACTTCTCTTACTCACCGTGTCTACCACATGTCCTCACATTCACCTCGACTTTCTCGGACCTCACCTCACTGCTCCTCTCTCTGACCGCGCGCAAAAAGGCGCTAAATATGTTAGCGCGTCTAGATATGTCAGTGCGCCACGTGAAGCTGCTGTCACCTGTATAAAGTTAGGGTTATCCTGACGGCTTTGTCTCTTGTTCCTCATCCTCTGTCTCTCATACAACAATCGCGAGACAGTTCCTACCATAGCTTCAACACTAGTTTCGCAGCACCCAGTTCAACCAAAGCAACATCAATCACGATGCCTACCGAGCAAGAGAATGTTCAGTATCTGTATCTGGTGCTCACCCACGGCGGCGCTCCCAAAGTAAGTCTTCTCAGTACGCGAGCGGCGAGCGCTTCGACGTTCTCTTGCAAATGCAGCGCTTCCTCGAAATTGCTCAATCTTCTAAGCTAATTCCTCTCACAGATCAATTGGGATGCTGTCGGCGCGGCCATGAACCTGAAGAAGGAAGCGGTCACCAAGCGCTGGTCCCGCCTTAAGCAGAGCATGAAGAAGGGCGAGACGCCTAGCGGCTCGGTTTACACGTTCCTCTGGTTGTGTCTTAAGCACTCCTCGCGTGACAAGGTGAGTAACAACGACTTCACAGGCTGTAAGCGGCAAGCAGACAAATCCAGGTGACTGACGATCGAGCAGCCTATGAACTGGCAAGAGATTGCTGATGCTTGCGGTACGACCTCTGGCGCCGCTAGCAAGCGTTACTCTCGTATGAAGCAGGCTTTCGAGGACGGTAACGCCGCACCTGGCAGCGCCTCCGGTTCTCCTGCACCCAAGACCCCCGGCAAGTCGAGCCCTCGCAAGAAGAAGGCCGCCTTTGCGGATGAGGACGGCGAGGCATCCCCGACCCCGACTGCTACCCCCAAGCGCAAGCGTGCCACGCCCAAGAAGAAGACTGTCGATGAGGATGCTGTCAATATCAAGCGCGAGTCTGAACCCGAAGAGGACGAAGATGTTGAGATGGAAGAGCAATCTCCAAAAAAGTCCAAGGTCACGAAACCAAAGGCGACGCCCAAGCCAAAGGTCACCGCCGCCAAGTCGCAGGCCAAGAAGAATGTCGATATTCCCATCCCGACTACCGAGGACCGTGGCCCTGTCAAGAAGGAGGCTCAGGGCGAGGAGGCTGATCAGTTCGTCGACGCCAAGGAGTGGGTCAAAGACCTCGTTGACGATGATGAGAAGAGCCAGGCTGATCGTAAGTGTATCCCTTCCCTCGCATGTTAACCCGGCACAGTTGATAGCGGAGACTGGCTGACCATATCAGCATGCTCTGCTTCTGCTGCCGGCTGCGCTCAGTGCAAGTGTCTTGCCAACGAAGTCGCTAACGTGCTTATGAGCAGGTGTCGACGATTGGCTCAACGAGAGCGTCTAGAGTTGGAAGAGCTTGTTGGCGTGATCGACTTGACCGCTTAAGTTTCAGATACTGGCGCACATGAGTTGGAAATCATGACACGACGGTGGATACTATGGTCTCAATGCACGATCTTGGAGATTTGAAGGGTGGTGATTGAGCGTCAGTCTTGAGATCAGACGCACAGCATCGGTTTTTATGGCGTTCATGCACGGGAGCCTAGTTTGGGGCTCCGCTGGGCGTTACAGGCGTGATGCCTCCGACATCAGGGCTTGCACCAATATGTATAGTGCTTGCAATGCAGCATACCAAGGCATCGTGGCCTTCCCCAAATTCAAAGTCCCCCTGAGGTGATCATGTTCAGCTCCAGCCACCCCTTCCCATCTGTTCCCTCGGTTCTTTCCGTCTACACCAACATGCAAAAGATATCGAGAAACAATGCTGACCATGCCCTGACTCGAACTTCCACAACTCAATGCCGTCACTTACAAGCACGAAAGCTAAAGTAAAAGGAAAGAACAGGTACGCCTGCAACGAGTGTGAGTCATTAAAAGATGTTGGTCGTGGATGTGTTCAGGCAGTGGACGCAACTTTCCTACCAAACCTGGAGAATAAAACAGTCTATATACACCAACACAAACCTGCAGCCGTAGCATATGTACATGGCATTCATCCTGTCCTACAAATCTAGCGGAAGCAGCGCCTTCCTATCCACACCTTCCCCACCGAACCTTCCTCCAGCCCTCCTTACCCTCCTTCCTTCCTCCGCATAACCACGCCATCCAAAAAGAAGCATCAAAGCCCCTTGCATGTCAGTTTACACATGTGCGACTCGAACTCACGCTACCTAGCCTGTCGGCTCTACACCACGTAAGCAAAAAGGAAAGAGTAGGTACGCGTGCAAACGAGGAAGGGGAAATGCAGCGACGAGGAAGGGGAGACATGCTATAGGCAGAACATGGACGACACGACGGGAGGTTGAGAATTATTGCGTATTTATGGCGGAGGTTCGCTTGAAGGGGGTGCAAGATGGAAACGTGGTTTAATGGAGGGCAGTGGGTATTGGCCTTGGGTGGCATGCGGTTGCCGTGTAAGTTTAGGCTATTGGTGACTGCCTCGTTTTGCGCCTGGCTGTTGGCGAATGGAAGGAGTGAGGCACTGGCACATTATGGTGGAGCTAAACGTCGAGTGTAGGCCACCTTAATTCAACAACGAGAATAGAGCAGACAATCCTGCGAGAGAAATGGATTGTTGGTGTCTTTGAGCTGTTAGAGTGTGGAGTGTCGTTGTCCTTCTTCCACCAGACGCGAGAAAGGAATGAACTTCTGAGACGATAGCTACTGCTATATACGTACCATACTCCTGAGTGCTTGAACCGCGAGCCGGTTACGGCTTCAATACAAGCTTGCCGGTCGTCTTCCTACCCTCAATATCCTGCGTGGCTCGCACAATGTCGCTCAACGGATACACATCATGAATCCTGACACTCAGTCCATCCTTCTCAATGAATTTCCACAGCTCTTTCGCGGCTTCTTGCAATTCCCCACGGGTAGCGATGTAGTTAAAAAGGGTCGGTCGCAGGAGCTTGACATTCTTTGCCGAGAGTCGGCTACGAGTCTCGTTAGCATATGCTACATCCATGCAGACTAGACCTCCAGGAGCGACTTACGCAAGAGCAAAACCCGTGACAGGGCCCGAAGCATTACCGAAGCTCACCATGGTACCTTTTCGCCTCACTACAGCGAGACTGCTGTCGAATGTCGATTTCCCGACGGAGTCAAAAACTGCATGTACGCCTTCGCCGCCGGTAATCTCCAAGACCTTCTTCACGAACACGTCTCGATCCTCTTCATGGTATTCAAGCAGGACCTCGGCTCCGTTCTCCTTAGCAAGTGCTCTCTTCTCTTCTGTACTCGCTGTCGCAATTACGTGTGCACCCACTGCTTTGAGCAATTGGCACAACCATAAGCCGACACCACCAGCTGCGGCAGTCACAAGTACCCATTCGCCCTTCTGTACTGGGTGCGCATCACGGATCAGCGTCAATGCAGTCAGAGCCTGAAGCACCGAGGCTGCGGCAGTCTTCGTCTCAATGGAGTCCGGGATAGGAACTGTGTAATTTCCCGTGACTGGCGTGTACTCAGCATATGCGGACTGTCCCATGTAGACGACGCGTGTGCCAACCGAGAGGTCTGATGGAGCATTGGGTCCAACGGCTGCGACGGTGCCTGAGCCTTCTCGACCTAGGATGTATGGGAACGCAGTGGGTTGGTAGACACCAGAGCGGAAGTAGCTAGGAATTGTTAGTACTTGCTCAAGCTGTGCAGATAATATGCTCACGTATCGATATAGTTAATACCAATAAACTCGTTCTTGACAAGCACTTCGCCTGGGTTGAGCTCCGGTACCGGTACATCGGTCTTGTACTGTAGAACATCCGTACCACCGGTCTTTTCAATCACCACCGCCTTCATTGTCTTTGGAAGCGACGACATTCTCCTTATTCCCAATGCTCTCGGATTTAGATGTTGATTCAGTGACACCAGTCTTGTTGATGCAATCGAAGTGCTGGAGAGTAGTCTTGTCGTTCGGGCAGCGTAGGATGCTAAAGTCATGGAGCGTGTGACCGAAGACAAGCTTTATGCTTGACTGAAGTCAAAGAGCAGCTGTATTTGAGGCGCTGATGATAAATGCAATGTAGGGCGCGGCCCTATTTCCGAAAGATCTCCACCTACCCCGCGCAAACGTCATTGCCGCTGCCATTTGCGACGTCTTTAAACGGCATTGCGGACTCGACATTTTTCATCGTTAGCCGCGATCACGATAAGGCTGCTGATGGTTTTACAGGGTCAGTAGCTCGCTGTTGCTCCGGATGAAGATGCTCGGAGGTGGACATTGACTCATCTGACATGATTCCTGTTTGTCAGAACAACGACACTCATGACTCGGTTTATTGCTACGGTTCAAGATACACGGATAAGCAATCTTCCGAATCAACAAGATTATTTGCGCAGCCTTTCCTGCAAAATGGTCCAATACATCTTAGTCCCGGTCTCGGAGTTAAGGCGAGAGCGATTTTTCGCGACTAAATCCAGCATGGGAAACTACTGAACAGGGCGCTATGAACGAAGGAAGAACTAAAGGTCTAAAACATAGAGGAAGTGGCAGCCCTTTCATGTTTGATAGGCAAGTGTGATGAGTGCACTATGGCCGACTTGATAAAGGTAAGTGACGGCCTGGGCTTTCGGCCAGATGGAGATTTCAATATTGTTTCCTCCAACTCGTCTGCAAGCGCATCATATCTCTCCTTTACAACATCGCAACCTCTTTTCACTGTTCAGACGAGATTTACTTTCGCTTTTCACTATTCTTTGCCTTTACAAGGGCAAGGTCCAATCGCGCCATCCCAGATCGCCGTCATGACTACTCCATTGCTCGTAATAGTCACAGAATACGCCGTTCAGCACTTTGAAGAATCATTTGCCAGGCTACCAATCCCGCCGTTCCTCACTGAGTTCGAAATAGTCGACGCTTTCCGTCGACAGTTTGTTACATACGGGCCACAGTTAGGGAACCTGCACCACGACGACGGGACTGTGGAGCCCGTTTACGTCCACTAGGATGGACTGGATATGTGCGGAGTCATTGGAGCAAGGGGTCACTTGAGATTCGCACGCGCGGACAACTTGCGTGAACTCTTTTACCAGTACGACATCGTATACCAAGAGCCGTTTGACTCTCTCTGTCCTCCTGGTCCGCGTACCGACGAACAATACGAAGACCTTGAGGCAGTCATCAGATACTTCTTCCTTATGAAGGGAAACGAGGAGCCATTGAATTATTGGGCTCGCGTGGGAGATCCTAATGGATACGGTGAAGTTTTCCGACGGGCGTGCAATGTGGTGCGAGAAGCCTTAGAGGCAGTGTACAGAGAGTTGAGCCAAGAGCACTCTGGACTGGCCGCTCTAGACGCTGAGCAGAGGCGGGCACAGGTCTCTGCATCCGATACTGAGGAAGGGCAGACTGAGGCGTTCGCATCTGACGCTGGCGCTGACGATGAAAGCGCATTGTGGTCTGACATGTCGCCTGCAACCCCGACGCCTCGTTACGTTCAAGTTGAGGCACCAGGAAAATCAGTCATTCCAGCAGATGGAGTAAGCTCGTTCTGTGAAGGGGAAATCAGATCAAGCTGATAGTGTTCTAGGACTATGACGACTCTGGTATCGCTCTCGAGCCAGATGCTACGATTCGCGCTGCTGCACAAGACCTCACAGGCCGATCTGAACAACCTGGTTCTCGCAACACGAGCGAGATGAATTCAAGAGGATAATAGAGAGGTTCATGGACCGACTGGACATCTCGGAGAAGCGATGTGAAATGGAAACAGTCGGGCATTAATAGCTTAGGAAGGCAGCAAGAAACGATGACCTAGCATGATTACGTCTCGTATCTATTCCCGGATGTGCTATGTCACTTTCGGCCCGGGCCATCATTTTGTTGGTGACACCCTGATCGATGGTGAAGGAGACTTACAAGGATGTATTCTTTCGAATCGGTGGTGAAGTCGTGCCCAAAGCCCCTAGTCATTTCCGACATTATACCGCCAACCGTTTGCTCATCATCCTCTTATCTGCGCAATCATAACACACTTCCTTGAGTCTCGCCCATTCCACTTGCGATCTACTATCCACTCTCTCGAGATCAAAATGAGCTTTCCTGCGGTGGACCGTCATGCGCGCAAAAGCTTTCCGACGGAGTTCGCGGAATTTCCGGACATCACAACCTTCTCCTTCAGGCGATTCGAACCACTCCATAAAGAGGGCTTACGGTATATGGAAGGGCTGTATCTCGGATCCTTCCACTTGACCGTCGATAGTGCAGCCTACGACTTGGACATCGTTAGCTGGGCGCCCTCGGCTGGTGGGCTTCGAGCAGCAATCGTAGTGGACGACAAAGAGTTTCAGAGCATGCTCCTACTCAATCTGCTACAAGATCATCAAGTCTCGTTGGTAGAGCCGTTTGCTTCGGTCTTCGATTGGACTCCATCCTTATCGATCCAACCTGCGTACGCCAAGCTTGCTGCCACTGTTACCTCCGTCTGGCTTCAACGTGGCGACACGAATGGAAGGAGGGTCTGGCTCGAGGCAGCATACTGCTTTACATTCTCTGAGGCTTTCGAGCGAGCTTGCCAGGCCATTGGCCGCACCAAAGCGAGAACCTTGCGGGCGGCCGCGCCAATTCAAGCACCACAGCCTTTTACAAAGGGTGTAGAGACGGTCGAAGCTGCAGTGAAGAGTCAGTTTCACCTCTTGCAGGTGATTAAAATATTCTAGCTCAATGTTTCTAGACCAACCAAATAGTTTGCCAGAGCGCCTGCCAGTCGTGTACCCCCAGTCAACAAAGCCACAAGCCGGCGGTACCGAGAAGACAAGCACGACTGTCAATGTCGCCTTGAAGAACGAGAAAGCCAGGTTGAAGCGACAAGGAAGACAAATGAAGACGCAGGTGCAGATCTTGGAGCAAGAGCACGCGAAAACAATTTCTACTCTTAATCAACAACATGTGCAAGAGATCTGGATCATCAATCGAAACCACGCCGAAGCTATCGAAGACCTCAAGAAGGACCATGCTAAGACGATCTCTAGCCTCGAAACCAAATTCATGCACAACTTCCGAGTTCAGGAAGGCGACAACGATAGTAAAGCATCCGCAGAATACTTCAGCGTACAGCAAGAGAAGGCAAACACGTCAACGTCCGTCACAAAGGATTGGCTCGAAGACGGAAAGCAGATATCAGCCGCAAACACGGCGAACAAAGACGCTACGCCATCTGTGTCGGTCCATGACAAAATCGACCGGTTGGAAAAGAGCATTGCGGATCTCCGTCACCACATGGTTGGTATGAAGCGCGACATCATCAAGGGCAACTACGTGGGCGAAGATCTGAATTCTCGAATGGACAAAATCAACGACGCGATCTACAATATCAAGATCCACGACCGTCTGGACAAAGAGCAGCTTGCGAGGATGGAGCTGGCAGCGCGGGCGTTATACGAGGGTGGCAAATTGGAGCGTACGAACACCGGAGGCTTGAGCACTGAGGTTGTTGGCATGGGCATAGACGGAAAGAGTGGTTGAGGATATATGAACGGCATGCAGCAAGACGGACTGCTAGAAGACTATGCAGAGAAATTGCGAGCAGCTTGAGAATGATCACAGAGCAGATGGCACTGATGGCGCTCGAGGAGTGACACAGACTCTCCAAAGCACACATGCAGTAAATCACGAATTGTTTTAGTACAATTCCAACGACAGAGAACTTGTTCAATCTCTCTAAGTTTTACCGAGGTGAATGAGACTCCAATGTGAAATTCGTTGCCTTTCCTTACGAGAACCTCTCGCGCATAACTCACGCCGTGCGTTCACCTGCGTCCAACTCTCAAAACACTCGCCCTCTAAAGCGAACCCCCAAAACTCACACTCATACACCATGTCCCTTACCGGCTACTCTCACGGCAGCATCATGCGCTGGGCTAAACAGAACTTCGCCGCCGACGTCGAGCAGCTGCCCGGCGCGCGAGACGTCACCGTCCAGCAACACAAGATCCCCGGTCACAGCAAAAACGGCTGTTTGAAAGGCCTCGTCATCGGCACCAGCAAAAGCGAAAAGGGCGAGGAACTCGACATACTCGCGTGGCTCGAGGGCAGCCGCATGGTCGTCGGATATGTCACCGTAGTTGGCAACCGCTTGCAAGACGTCCGGTTCGACTCCGCCGAGTCTGTGATACACGGTGCGGAGAAATTCAGAGCGCCGTTTTGCTGGGTACTCGGCGGTGGCGATGAGACGGCATTTGGAAAGCTGGAGGCTCTGGTGCGGTACTTCTTTCTGCTCAAGGGCTCGATGCACGCTGTCAAAGACAACTTTGAGGGCTTTGCGATACACTTCTCGGGCGCTTGTCGAGATGTTGGCGCAGCAAAGGGAGTGGCGTGGACTGAGCCGGAGAGTACCGTGAGGGCGAACTCACCTGGTAGTTCGAATAATGCGAAAGCTCCTGGCAGTAGGGTGGTGCTTATTTCGACGTCGTTCGTGGACTGACAAGTTTTGTAGTTTCTTCTACTCCAACGCCTCTGTATGACTTTGAAGTCTTCGTCCACAATCTCGACGCGCCGTCCAATGGGTCTCCTAGCACGTTTTCAAGTCCAGTCGATCTAATAGGGACAAGGAACGGGTGGGCAACCGATCCTGCAAACGTGTCTGAGGTAACGTCGGCTGATCCTAGAGACTCCAGAAGTAACGCAACATCTCGAAAAGACTATGAGACAGAGATATGAGGACTACGCCTGAGAGTGCAGGAGTTAAGTGGCAAACTCATGGGATTCGGCAGCCGAACAAAGAAGGCTGAGGAGGAGGCAGCATTATGGAAGGGCAATCCCAAGCGGTTGCTTAAGAGAGGGGAAAATGCTAATGGCGGATGAATTGCTGGACAATTTCAGAATCGCGAGTTTTGGGAGTATGGTTATGGAGGCTGTGATGTGTGGAAAACTATACATGGGAGCCAGCTGATGATGGGATAATGACATTGGGACGTGAAAAGAGCACATCACAACGCTGTTTAGACTCAATTGAGGCAGCCTGTGGCACAATCACTGTGTCTAGTGAACACCGTGCTGAGGCCTTATATTTGGTGCAGTCTTCTGATTTACCCTTTCTGTCCGGAGTCCTATCTACTCAGTGGGATATTCATCTTCAGGTCAGAATTGCTAAGCCCAAATATGACGTAACAGTATGACGACCTGTAGTGATGGGATCGTGCACGAGCTCTTTTTCTTCGGCTTTCTTGCGGGTTCTTTGCGGTGAAGGTGAGGCAGTGTCCGAGCTCTGCCTTTTTGACGGCTAGTCACCGCTTGTGGGGTACTCATCTTGCAACTACAACCATAACGAAATCCCCGGCACCAGAAATACCACTCCAGTTCGAACGTAGGACCATGATGATCACGACGTTCAATGAGCTGGAGGCCTGGGCTCGAGCGAACTGCGAGGAAGAATATGCGAGACTCCCGGATCCCTCCATCTACGAGATAACCCGATTCAACGATTGCGTCAAAGTCTGTGTTGGCACTATTCCGCGCACTGCGGTGTTCCATGATTTGATCGCTTTCGAAGAGAATGCCCTTAAGGTCCAAGTGCATCTCGAGCCACATACCGGAGCGCTCATCTTCCGTGCTGGAAGTGATATTCGGCTCACGCGGTCCTACTACGACAAGATCCAGCTTGCAGAACCTTTCTGTTGGATATGGCCGGCCTTGTCGGATAACCTTGGCCTGGCAAAGTTCAATGCATTTGTGCGGTATGCATTTATGGCGCGGCGCGAACCAGGACATCTCGAAGCAATGTCGTTCCGTATCCAAGAAGTCTTTCCACAGATCTGTTCAGACATTGCGCGAGGTCAAGATGTTAAAAATATGCAGTCTGTTTGGGAGGGTGGAAGGAGTTCCGGTCTAGGTCTTCTCAATGGTGATAGCGAAGGTAGATGGACGACACGACGGGAGGACAACAACAACAACAATAACAACAACAACAACAACAACAACCTCAGCGGGATCAATGAGCCGTTCGAGGATGATGACACTTCTGTTCAGCAGCAGAAGCGCGGCGTAACGGTAAAGCTAGCTCCGCTAAATCACAATCTCCCTGCTGAACGTGTACAGTTCGAGGACCGCATGCAATACCTGACGGAAGAATTCGAAGCGTTCAAAGCCACCCTCCAGGCCGACTACGAAGATCATGAGGAGACCAAGAAAAAGCAAAAAGGCGCTGTGGAAAGGCTGAGAAACGAAATCGAGGTTGAGAGGCGTCAGACCCATGAATTGGAGGTCCAGCTCGAGGACGTGCAGAACGAGGCGATGATGTGGAAGCTGAAGTACGAGAAGTTGAAAGTTGTCATGCGGGGCGCTATCGAGGAAGCGGAGTAGCGCAACGAGGGCAGAGAAGTCGCGACTCGAGGCCATCGGTGATTCAGGTGAAGGCACTCTAAAGTGGAAAGAGAGGGAGTGGTTAGTGAACGGTCTTTCAAGAATGATCTGGTGGCAAGCGAGCTTGAGTGTACGTACCAGATCTACTCCTTTCCTGCAAAGCATTTCAGGGTGCAAATGACACTCAGACTGTATCGCCGAAAGCGACATGATGGAAGTCCCCAATTCGGTGTCACGCTTGCAACCACGTTTTCTGATCACAAGTTTTGATAAATTCCTAGAACAAGGCTCTTTTGCTCAAGATAGGTTGTTATTACGGAGCTTCTACTTGTGCTTCTTTTCACCTAATTCTTGCAAAAGCTCTAATGTCCATGACCATCGTCGTCACCACCACCTCGCTCTTCTGGATCCAGCTTGATCAGGGTATCAATGCGCATGATGGCCACACATGCCTCTACTGCGGACTTCAACTGCTTCACCTTGCTCATGCTTGGTTCAAGGACACCTGCTTTCAAGCAGTCATGCACCTTGCCGTTCGTCAAGTCGAGTCCATAGTTCTTGTAGTTCTTTGACTTTGCTAACTGCTTAGCGTCTTGGGAGGAGGGGTCGGATGGGTTCACTGTGCGTTGCGACAGAGCGTGTCTTGATCGGAGGTTGGCGACAAGCTCAGTCGCGTCCTTGGCGGCGTTGATGGCGAGAGTCTTGGGGATGGCGAGCAGTGATTGCGCGAAGGCAGCTATCGCTAATTGCTCGCGGGAGCCCTGTGCAATGTTAGTCTCGGGACGAAATGAAGCGTGGACGCAGCATCGAGGTGTGACCACAGAGAACATGTAGACAAATGAGCTTGACTCACCACTGAGGTTGCCCACTCTTCGAGGTAGATGTGCAGAGCGGTCTCAACAGCACCTCCGCCAGGGACAATGCGTCCACTCTCCAACGTTCGCTTGACGGCCGACAAAGAGTCGTGTACCGACCGCTCCATCTCGTCCAGCGCGTAGTCGTTCGCTCCTCGTAGAATGATTGAAGCCGACGAGAAAGCCTTGGTGCCCTTAACCAGAATGCATTCGTCATCTGAGATTCGCTCCTGGGCGACCTCTTCAGCCTGACCAAGGCTCGATGCCTCGAACTTCTCATCGCCGTTCAAGTCGGACAATGTGCTGACCAAAGTGGCTCCAGTCGCTTTCGCTATCCTCCGGAGATCTTCCTTCTTACATCTTCGCACGGCCATTGCGCCCTTCTCAATGAAATGCTTCAGGCAAAGGTCGTCGATGCCCTTGGTGGTCATTACCACGTTCGCACCAGCCTTCAATATCATCTCGATTCGCTCGGTGACGATGCCGGCCTCACGTTCGCGGATCTTCTCCAGCTGCTCTGGGTCATCGATTGTGATGTGAACACCCAACTTCATCCGCTCCTTCTGCAGATTGATGTCCAGGCAGGCAATCTTGGCGTCCTTTATCCGCGTCTTCATGGCCTGCGAGGCCACTGTGCAGTTCAGCGCATAGCCCTTCACGAGCTGTGACTGAGTTGCACTCTGACCGTGTGCCTTGAGAATGTTAACCGCCTTGACAGGGTACTTGATCTCGCCTTTGTTGTTGGTCATCTTCACAGACTGCATGGCGTCTACGACCATGTTTGCGAAGAAGTCCGAGTCGGAGCCGATGATCTTGCTGGACATGGACGTCTTGGCGATGTTGATCAGAGACTCCCGGCCGAGCGCATCGACCTTTGTGCTAATGTTCTCGTTCATGTACTTGACCGCCTCCCTCAGTGCCAGCCTGTAGCCGGTTATGATTGTGGTGGGGTGGATTTTGTTCTTCATAAGCTCGTTCGCTCTCCGCAACAACTCTGCCGCTATTATGACTACCGAGGTGGTTCCATCGCCAACCTCCTTGTCTTGCTGCTGTGCCAGATCAACGAGGATTTTGCCGGCGGGGTGTTCGATATCGAGTAGCGAGAGGATCGTGGCGCCGTCGTTCGTTACGGTAACGTCACCGATGTCGTCCACCATCATCTTGTCGAGTCCAGAGGGACCGAAGGAGGACTTGACAACATTGGAGATTGCTTGAGTTGCAAGGACATTTTGGTCGCGGATATCCTGCCCGCTGATCTTCTGGCCGCCGAGGACTGGGACACATCAGTGATGACCTCGCACAGACAGCTTCGATAGCTTACACAGCGTTCCTCCGCCACGAGACTGTTCGAAGATTCCTGCCATGACGTCGTGGTATAGCTGTTTCGCGGGGTGTTGTTGCTGCCTCTTTACGCGGTCCAGAAAATCTACGCGGTCAAGCACCACCGGCGAAAGGTAGCTCCGACGCTAAGGACCCCTGCTGTGCATGACTCGGCGGGACCCCTCCACAATTGGGAGCAACACCACGCGAGTCTCTGACTGTTTACTTGTTCCTAAATTGATACGAGGACTTGCGCCCTTCACAGCCACCACACTGAAATAGGCTTGACTCAGCGCTGGTCAATTGTTGTAACTCTTCAACTGTAGGTCCCCCCCTGTGTTTATATGCCCCACTACCCCGCCAAAAGTTCCAGTGTGCATTTCATCCAACTGGTGCGCACGAGACTATCGTGATATTGGAGTTCATACAGCATATCGAATCACGAACTATACACGTGATTGCGATCGTTGGTCTTGCCTTTGCTCTACATTACGCTAATCACCCTTGTCATTGCCAGGAGAGCATTTGGCGCGTCCAAACTCTGGAACTACTCCAACATGGCTGAAGCCTCCGCCGCGGACGGGAAGATGACGGATCTCAAGATCTCCGAGACGAAGAAGAAGAAGGACGGCAATCCCCAGAAAGCGGCAAAGAAGCCTCCGCAACAGAAGAAGAAGGTGAGGATGCGCGCACTCGACTGTCTTGAAGACATAAGTCGATATTGACAGCGGGACAGATCGAAGGCGCTGCGCTGATCGGCATTGACGTCGCAAAGGAGGATGACCTTGGAGAATGGTACCAGCAGGTCATCACCAAGGGTCAGATGATCTCATACTACGATGTACGTCTTCGCTGACTGCAACGCCATTGACTCACTGGCTAACAACAACTGCAGGTCGCCGGCTGGTAAGCGCTATGCCTCATCCCTCTAACAGACTGTGCTTACGGAGTCCTAGCTATATTCTCGAACCGTCTTCGTACGCTATCTGGGAATCGATCAAGGCCTGGTTCGACAATCAAATCAAGACCCTTAAAGTCCGCAACGCATACTTCCCCATCTTCATCAGCGCAGACAACTTGGAGCGGGAGAAGGAGCACGTGGAGGGCTTTGCTGCTGAGGTAGCTTGGGTCACCAAAGGCGGAAAGTCTGACCTGGAGAAGCCCGTCGCCGTGCGCCCTACCTCCGAGACCGCCATGTACCCCTACTTCGCGCGCAAGATCCAGTCACATCGCGACCTGCCTTTGAAGCTAAACCAGTGGAATAACGTCGTCCGATGGGAGTTCAAGCGTAAGTGCTTGATCCACAACTAAGATTCGCCCAATTGACGATCATAGATCCCATGCCCTTCATCCGATCTCGCGAGTTCCTGTGGCAGGAGGGTCACACTGCACATCTTACTAAGAAAGAGGCTGGCGACGAAGTTCTACAGATCTTGGACTGGTATGCGGATGTATACCAAGAGCTGCTTGCTGTCCCTGTCGTGAAGGGCACAAAGACCGTGAACGAGAAATTTCCCGGAGCCGACTACACAACGACAATTGAAGGGTTCATTCCCGCGACTGGCCGTGGTATTCAGGCCGCTACATCACATTGTCTTGGTCAGCATTTCTCGAAGATGTTCAACATCACAGTCGAAGATCCCACAGCGAAGGAAGCCGGCAAGTCGGAACATGTTCATGTGTGGCAGAACTCCTGGGGTCTGACGACCCGCTCCATTGGTGTCATGATTTTGACTCACGGAGACAACCGTGGCTTGGTCATCCCTCCCAGGGTGGCTGAGATCCAAGTTGTCGTCATTCCTGTTGGCATCAGCGCGAAGTGAGTATCAAGGCTCTGCATCAGTAACAAAATCCCTGACTTCCGTGTAGGATGACTGCTGAGGACAAGGAAGCTCTATACAGCAAAGTCAAGAAGATCTCTGATGATCTGATTGAGGCCGGCGTACGTGTCGAGACTGACTACCGCGAGGGCTACTCTCCTGGGTGGAAGTTTAACGACTGGGAACTCAAGGGCATCCCTCTGCGAATCGAGTTCGGTCCCAAGGACGCCGAGAAGGGTGTCGTCACCACTTCGCGTCGTGATATCAACGACAAAGATGCTGCACGGGGAACCATCAACGTCGACGACCTCACCAAGGAGGTTCCCAAGCTTCTCGAACAAATTCAGAAAGACATGTTCGAGCGCGCCGACAAGTCCTATCGAGAACACCGTGTGCAGCTCACTAACTGGGACGACTTTGTCCCTACCCTCAACGGCAAGAACGTTTGCTTGGTGCCCCACTGTGAGGGCGAGAAATGTGAAGATGAGGTCAAGGCCAAGAGCGCGCGGACAGCGCTGGGTGATGGTGTTGCGGAGGACAAGCAGGCGCCTGCTATGGGAGCAAAGAGTTTGTGCATTCCTTTTGATCAGCCTGCAGGTATTGAGGAGGGCAAGACGAAGTGCATCAATCCTGATTGCACGACTCCTGCCAAGCAGTGGATTCTCTTCGGTCGGAGCTATTAGTTGGAGGGGATATATCATGCATGTTTCGACTGTGAGCGTTACGGAGGGTTGAAGTGCGATGCAGCACTCATGGCTTGTGGGTGTTTGAGCGCTGTCAGCAGCCCTTGGGTGCTTTTGCACGATTTGATACACAACAAAATTTAAACAGAGATTCAAGTCTTTAACCACTGTTCGCTCACATAACATTACCATCGACCGAGCTAGCAAACGTACCGTGATCTCTAGTGGAGTCCATTGGCATGCAACGCTTCAGTGAGCGTGGCTTTGCGCGCATTTCGTTTGCTGGCTAACTCGTGTCTATCCTCACTTCACCAGCAAACGCCCATTACATACCCTTATGAATCTTCAACGACACCTACGCCACTGAATCAACCGTTCCTCGACCACTACGACGCTCGCGATGTGCCATAAACTATTTCAAATCTACGCCTGCAACCACTCCAGGGTGGTCTGTACTACACCATGCCCGCACGCAATCCAAACAGGTACCCGCATCCCAATCAACAGCGCACCCGGCGTCTCGCGATCCACCTCGACCGTCTCCTCGATCGCGCCCTCAGTACGGAGAAACGCGGTCGATAATTTGGCTTCTCGACAGCAGCAGCAGCGCTCACCTATGCCCTCACCCCTTCGAATGAGCTTGCCAGCGCGCGATCCGCCGCCTGCATTCCGCTTCCTTCCCCCTTCACCCATACCAACAGGCCCACCGCCAGGCTACCCAGGCCACTCACCTACTTCCCCCGTCTCTCCTACATCGACCTGGTCCGCCTCACCAACCACGCCCGATGCCGCCCTACCCGACGAGCAGTACACCATCGAACCCAACTTCTGCTCGTACTACTTCCCGCGCTGCTTGCCGCAGTCCAACCAGCCGTGTCTCGAGTGCTACATGTTGCCGGCATGGGAGCAGCATCGACGGGAATGGGTGAAGCATTATCAGCGGGAGCACTTCGGTGAGAAGCAAGGAGATGAGGAGAGGCTGAGTGGGGTGGAGGAGTTGCGGAAAAAGCATGAGGAGAGGATGAGAGCGGAGGTTTGAGCGGATGGCTGGGCGGTGAAAATGCCTAGGGAGCACTGCGAGGACAGGATGGCAGTGTGAGGATCCGGTTCCATTGGGTGGAGGGAAAGGGGGCTAGCCCGGCTATAATCTGGCTGTAGCATCTGTAGTAGAGTATGCGGCAGCGAAGCCAGATAGAGATAGGACTTGGAACGAGCTCTGGAGGTACGAATGGATAGGATCTACTTATCGTGTCTCATTCTGCGTATATTCGTGTCGCATAATCAGGTATGTACGTGAATCATGACCCACTATGCGTGTAAACCACGGGTCGAGCTGGTCATAATTGTCCAAGGACCGGCTGCGAAACAAGGTCAAGCTTTTAATCCGTGTCCATGCCATCATCATCGTCATCGTCATCGTCCTCCTCATCTTCTTTCTCTACGGTCCTCTTGACACCCTCCAAGAAGGCCTTCACTGCCTCCCCTCCACCCAGTGGCATTGCACCACCTCGCATGAATCCGCCATGCTCCACATCAATCTTCAACCCTTGAGCAACTGTCGGTAATGCGCCCGTCTTTAGTGCTTCAGTCAGACTTCCGAGGGCAGCCCTTAGTTGCGGTGCCCTTAAGATTCGTTTTAGAACATCAATCTTCTCCCCATTCTCCAATGTCTGCATAGCCATCCTTGCGGTCTCAGAGTTCGGGTCGATTTGCTCAACGTCCTCGACTTCGGCCTCGAGGAGGAAGGGAGTCATAGGCAGTTGGGCACACAACGCGTCGATGAGCTCCGGGGAGGCCTTTTCAATGGTAGGAATGGTGTGAGAGGGCCAAAGAAGGTCTAGGAGCGTTGTGAAAGGTTCAGACGACGGTTGGGAGGAGCCGCCTAGACCACCGCCCTTGAGCGAATCAACGAAGCCTTGAACAATGGCGGACACATCAGTCGTTGGTGCAGCTCTGTGAAAACATTAGCCAAGATCTTGATGTGAGCTGATAACAAAGAAAGCAGCAAGAACGAGCGCCGTGGCAGGGCGAGCGGATGACGTGACATGGATGCATATTTTGTTTAATGTTACAGCGAGCAGTGGAGCTCTGGTGTCTTTCCCGAACGCCTCACCGTGACAAAAACTCCTTTGAATGTTTTATGGGGATTCGTCAATGACTTCAAGCGCCGCTCGAACTTGTGCCGTAATGTTACCGCGCCACGACGCCGTTTGCGAGACAAATGGACAGAACCTACGCTCGGCCGCCATCCGCACCTCCTTCTCGGGACTCTGAGCCTTCTTCCCTGATATCGCCTCCAGTCGCACCAGCTCCCGCGCCTCCGGTGCTACCGTGGCGATTTCGGCTTGATGAGTGGTCGGTACCTTCCACGTCCTCCATTGTCTCGTCTTCGTCGCCTCCAGCGGGATTTTGAACGGCGGACAGCTCGGCGTGAACGTCGATTTCTTCTCCGTTGAGAAGGAGATCGACAATCTGTCCGATCTTGAGGTCTCGCTCGCTGAACCAGCTTGCATCGCCTCGTGGGTGTTGCGACTTTGACTGTAACCAAAAGAGGTAGCGTTGGGAGCTTGAGTTGAACTTGAGGACGAAGATACGGCCATCGGTGGGCGACTTGACGTTCTCGGAATCCTCGACGGATTCTTTGCCTGTGTATGGGAGGAAGGAACCATCGCCCGGGATCATAATGAGGTCGAGCTCGGACTCGTCGAGTGACTTGTCGCGTGGCCGCCAGCAAAAGTGTACGAATTCTGCAACATGTAAGCAGAATATATAGCAAGTTGTCAGCTTGACAGACCATCTTCGCCTTGGTACAGATAGACGAAACCAGGTGTCCGGATTGGCTTGACTTTCTGGTTTGTGTCGCTCTCGCGCTGTAAGCGTTAGCTGTGTATAACGAAAATGATAGAAAGGGCTGATCTTCGTACAGTAAGCTCGCACTGTCCCGCCTTGAACGTTATTAGCGGCTGGATCGACATGTTGTGTGGATGATGAGGGAGGAGAGCTTGTGGTGGTGAGCTGCCTGCTTGCTACTAGCTTCGCGGTGATGCGGCGGGATTGCATGGGGTCGCGCTAGCGGTTCGGCGACGGAGAAACTTTCCAGCGCCCCGCGATTAGCGGCGCACGCTTGGCACCATACTCCAAAATACGTCCGAGTAGCGAACCATCCAACTTCCAGGGCACCGACGACAACCACAATTCGAAATGGCGGCCAACAAAGAGGAACAGAAACCCCAGAAGGCGAGCAAGTACTACCCGGCTGAGGACGTCGCTGTCCCCAAAAAGGTACGTTCACATTTGCGACAATTCACCGCTGCACCAAGAAGAGGAGGAAGACGGGCACTATGGAGCGAGCATGTTCACGACACCAATGCAGCTGCTATGCGTCAACGAATGATGGATGCGGTGGTGGAACTGTATTCGCTGGAGCTCTGCTAACTGCGATTCAAGGCCCGCAAGTCTGTCCGTCCGGCAAAGCCCCGTGCATCGCTGCAACCTGGTACCGTCGTCATCCTCCTCGCTGGTCGCTTCCGCGGCAAGCGTGTCGTTCTCCTCAAGCACCTTCCCCAGGGTGTCCTCCTCGTTACCGGTCCTTTCAAAGTCAATGGCGTTCCTCTGCGAAGGGTAAACGCCCGATACGTTATCGCGACCTCGACCAATGTTGACCTGAAGGGCATTGACTCCAAGGTCTTGGACAAGGTTAGCGAGGATGGCTACTTCACCAAGGACAAGGCCGCCCACAAGCCTGGTGAGGACTCGTTCTTCAAGCAGGGCGAGAAGCCAGAGGTATGTTCAAAGGAAGATGGCACACAGATCTGGTACTAACGAATGCGACAGAAGAAGGAGACCTCAAAGGACCGCGTTGAGGATCAGAAGGCTGTTGACAAGGCACTCCTAGCCACCATCAAGAAGGAGGCTCACCTCATCGACTACCTTGGTGCTAGCTTCAGCCTGCGCAGCTCGGACCGACCGCACCAGATGGTCTTCTAAGCGATGGGTCACGACGGGCATTCGGCGTTCAGTGCATGGGATGAAAGATGACTTCGGCATACTGAGCCGCAACAGCGAGGCATAACCGCGTCGGCAAGGCAGCCAATTTTTTCTTCACGGAGGGTGCCGATTTGCATTTACTATAAGACTTGTAACGAGCAAGCGAATCCAAAACGGTCCGAAAGTGAACATTTGGTCCTCGCTTGCGTGATGTCATTCTTTGGCGTTTCACGGATATCACTGGGAGCATGGAGTACTGATGAGCGAATAGAATCACACTGTAGACCATCAACGTTCACGATCGGCAGTTGACTACGACAGTTAAATATGAAGGTGGAGTGACATGTACACGAAGCAGACCAGAAACGACAGATGAGTTGAGGGTATCACAGACTATCAGACGCCACGAACACCAAACACGCCCATCCGAACCTACTCCACCCTCGTAGTCACGATTGCAAATGTCGCCGGTTACTGCAGCAACTTACAAAGCAATGCAAAAACATTTCTGACCCGCGAGATCATCCTGAATGCCTGCAGTGGCATGACAGGCGACGACAGAACACTTCGAGGAGATACAAGCTTGGTCCCAAAGTTCACTTCCTTTTGCTGCCCATACCAGCCTTTGCTCTCAGCTTGCCAGCCAAGCCACTGGCAGCATCTCCGGCACCGTCAATCGCGTTGCTGGCCTTCTCTTCAACATGGTGCTTCTCCATCTCTGCTTTCAGATCGTCCATGACATCTTTGCCCAAGGTTGTGTCATGAATCCAGTCCAACACTCCCAGTGAGCCAAAATTACCCTCTCCTTCTGACATCATATGCGCATCTGCGCGTCTTGCCATGCCTCTGAGCATAATGGTCGAAGGTAAGATGTTGTACCCCGAGTACACGAACGTCTCTTCAAGACTGAAAAAGGCGATAAGCAATAGGTAAGTGAGGATGTGCATGCGCAATGCGATCGCCGGTAGGTACAATGGAAAGAACCGGTGCACTAAGTGGCAGACCGGGTGGTCGTAGTTAGCAACAAATGAGTACGGGATCCTGACGCTGTGATGCCAGCTCTGATGTAGATCCGCCAAACGTCCGCCGTTGGGTGAATGAAGCAGGTGCGTGTGGACATAGTACTGAATTGTCTGTACAAGTCAACATTACTTCTAGAATCAATAGAGCCTGCTAAACTTACATTTCGCGCCAACAACCCAAGCACAGCATGCTTCATCATCGTCCAAGGATACGGCAAGTGGTTCAACGTCCATTTGTTGCCCTTGATCTGCAACAGACTCCTCATCCTAAAGACGTCTGTTACCAAAAACTCGATTCCAGCCTGCAGCGCAACCGTGATAACGACATTCGCAACACTCCATCCGACAACTCTCCACATCTTTCTCTTCCCACCTTTCTGTAAAGTCGCAATTCCCCATTGGCCCTGGCTTTTGAATTCGGTGGCCAATGACGGCACGCCAATGTCGAAGAGCAGAAATACTAGGGATGGGAAGACATAGAGTGTGAACCGGATGAAGAGTGGCGCAAAGGCTTCGAGCTGGAGAGGTGAATAAGTGGCGGCGATTGTCGTCCATGCGAGACTGAGGAAGATGAGGTTGAGCGAGGTGGACCAGGAGGAGAGCATGGGGATGGCGAGGAGGGATGCGATTGGGGTGAATGGGGCTAGGAGGGCTGAGAGAGACATTGTTGTTGATAGTTGCACTTCGATGAACAAGTTTACAGGGAGTATTGTAGAAATATGCGTTGGAGTGTTTTGCGCATGATCATCTGGAGAACGTGAGGTCGTGATGGCAGTCTTGGTGTTGATGTTCTTTGCAGTAGCAATGACGTAGGTTGGCGAGGAACAACTTGGTTCCTGCTGCAAGTGAACGCATCTGTGCGCCTAAGCGACCTCTCACTGCATCTCATGCGAACCACCTTCATGGCGCATTAGAAGGCACGTTTTCTTGCGACATGGAATTGCTGCGCAAAGCAGACGCGGTTCGAAAATCGATTCAAGCCCGTTTAGACATCTGGGACCTTGGCCGTCCCCCTAATAGGAAGCCACCTAAGAGCTCAGCAGATCTCCGGCCTGATTCGATTGTTGACAATATTTCGCATTCAATTCTTGCAAATTCTCCGAGACTCCCCGTCATCCTGGTCCTCTACATACCAGGGTCCCCGCGGGCAACCTTTTGTTTCGTCGTCGGATTATTGGTCTGCGCGGTAGACATGTCAGTCGTTTACTCATTCGATAATTCACGAGCATGGGCTTCCTTGCTAGGCTGTAGCGTACTGTAGCAGTAATACAGTACTGCTCTGTTCACCATTCAGTCTTTTTCAGAGCGATTGTGGCGAGGAATGTGGCATGTCAAAAGTGCTGCTACAGCCGGAAATGTGTGCATACTGGATGTACTCCAGGAATGCAATGATTCGGCGAATCTGAAACAAACGACCTATCAAGCAGGATGACGAGCGCAGCCCTAGGATATGCGTGCGACTCCTGCCTTCTCCGGGGAAGTGGTTCGAGCAATATATATCGAGCCTCGCCTCGTAGAATTCCGATCTCCGCTCGGCCTGAACGGCCGGGAAAAGAGCGATCGCACGGCGTGAGAACTGAAACAAGCTGCAAATGTTCCGGAAGGGTCCAAGGCAACGGTTCAATATAGAGTTTCCAGATCGTTCAGCGGGATGTTTGCAAAGTGTACTGTTCAGCGTCTGTGCACGAGCCGCGATAGAGTTTGCAGAGAGTGCAAGGCGACCAGGGGTTCCAGCATTCCATTATGCATGAGCGCGCAACAGTGGGCTGGACACAGTTGAGTGAAGCTGTCGCATGAAACAGCTGGCTAGTTGTTTGCAGGAATTGAGATCAGGATGTGTGCATGATATGATTCTCCGGGATGTGACGAGCGCATAAGGGTACAAGTAGGGTCCAGCTCGCTAACGCGCGCGCACGTGCCGTGGTGTTCCCTACACGGGTTCGTTAGTGTGGGTCCATGCCAGGAGGTGGATGGGAATCGTCCGCAGTTGGTCGGGGAGTTCAGCTAATTTAACAACTTCAAGCCTCTTCTGTCGACCTCGCCCACGCTGCTGCGTGCCTCGTTCTTCTCGGAGTTTCTGCTTGGCTCCAGGCATATGTAACGTGCGCAACTCGACCCGCAGAAGCTTGCATATGCACCTGCAACATGCAGCACTGATCCTCTAATTCACTCCCCGACGCATCGGTGACATCGTGTCAGACTGTTCTTGGAATAGCGCTGCGTCGAGCGACCTGCACGACCGGCAGGATGAGTTTCCAGACGCCAGGAAACCCACCGCTACCGTCAGCGCACGCGGTTCCACCTCCGCCGAACCACGCTGCTTCGAAAGCGCGAAAACCGCTGCCGACCGGCAAAACACCCGTCAAGAAGCGCACGCCGAACCACGTACAGACTCAGGCGGCGTCGCCGGCTGTCATCTCGTCCCTCATCGACCAGTTGTCTGCCATATCAATTCCCGCGCACGACCACTTCGAGAACCTCCTCGTCGGCTACAACAACGGCCTCTCCGCATCCGCACACACGAGCATACACACGATATCTGGGAGGAACTCGCTGGCGGGGCATGATGCAAGCTCCATCGACCATTCCGCCTACAACAACTCGATAAGGGAGCAGAACGACTTGTACCCTGACGACGCTTGCGAGCCGCCCGTCATCCGCACCTCCAAGCCGCCCTCTGGCTTCTCTGCCCTGACGGCGCCTAAGAAGCGCGACAAGCCGCATTCGCTGAGCAGCTACATCGGACGAAACAGCGGCAGCTCAGCCTCGTTACACTCTACGCATTCGAACATATCCGTCACCAGCTTCGGTAACATCAGCATCGAAGCTGGTGTTCCCAGGCAGCCTACGGCAGGCAGTGAGCGGTCGTCTGCGGAAAGCAAGAGGAGCGCGAAAGGCCATAGGAGTTTGATGTATATGAGCTCTCGCGAGCGCCTACGCATGAAGGAAACCGAGCGCAAGCGACATACTACACACAGTTTAGAGGACATTGCTTCGCACGATTCACCACGAAAGAACAGTGTCCCTGTCTTCTCCTACGAGGATACCATAAAGGAAGAGCCCACATCCAGGGAGGAGAACAAGCCATTTCAAGGCGAGTCTTCCAGGTTCGCGCAGCGGTACCCCGACAGGAGTGGCAGTCCTCGTCGACTTCGCATCAATCTGGTCGACGGGCCTAACGGAGAGAGTCCGTCGGAACAAGGCCTAATTCCCGAGCGTGGCTCATCCTTGAAGCACACAGGGAGCCCTCCAAGGAAGAGCAGGAAAAATCGCACGGGTGCCCATAGTCGCATGGAGCCTCATAATACCGACATTGTCCTTGAAAAAGAGGTGAAGAAGGAAGATGCAGCCAAGGACGAGGAGACAGTGATGAAGGAAAAGATACTGCACGAGTTGGAACAGGAAGAGAACGAGGTTGCTCAAAGAATTCGCGAACTGAAGGAGCAAAAGCTGCGCAGAGACAAAATAGCCGGAAAGCAGCCTGTGGATGCAGATGCAGGGGCAACTCCTCCCAGTGTGCCTCACGTTTCAGCAATCCCGAGCCCTGAACTTTCCCCCACTTCAACTGTGTCAAGCGCGTCAGAAAGACGCGTGCAGGACTGTAGCAAAGCGCACAAAGTGCTTGGTATTACTGTGGACGTGGCTGCATCGGAAAGGCCAGTAGAGTGGCTAGTCGAAAAGGCTCGAGTTCGAGAATCCGAAACCGAGGCCATGGTAGTCCCTCAGACACGAGCTTTGCGCCACTCACGACACAGAAGTTTGACGGTGAACGACGGGGACGATCTTACCCCGCTCCCCATCAATTACGCTCTCGCCATGCAAAGAATGGAAGAAGCATCGCCACCAACACCAACATTCCCACCGCCGCGCGCATCGTCTCCTCCGCCTCCCAGCATCAGTGTCGCATCCAGCAGAGAATCAAAGTCCAGTGTAAACTCGCCTAAGCGCGTGAGTTCTGTAGCCGTGGGTGGACGATCTGCAGTGGGGCGCAAAGCGACCACTTCAACACTCATAGGAACCAAGGGACACAAACACTCCTCGAGCGTGACCGATAGCGCTGTCAGCTTGAAGCCCCCTGCTTTCCGATCAGCTAGCGAAGAGCTTAACACTCGACATCACTCAATGATTGTCTCATCGCCAGCGTCAAACAGTCTGCAGCTTCAGCGCCGCCGCACACTGACGAAGAAGAGATGGTCTCATCCAGACTTGCCAGCAAAAGCCGAAAAGGCGCATAACGACAAAGTCGATAGAGCAGAGGCGGTTGCACCTGGGGCTGGAGCAGTACAAAGGCCACCCCATCCAGTTATTGAGGAGCGACCAGCAAGCTTGGACTCGATTGATCTTGAGGTAGACAGCTATCTCAACTCGTCGCGCTTGTCGCAGAAAATCCGACATCCGCAGACGGGAAGGATCATATCATTCTCTGAAGTCGGCGATCCTAATGGCTTCGCTGTGTTTGTCTGCGTGGGTATGGGACTGACAAGATATGTCATGGCGTTCTATGACCAGCTGGCTGCGACTTTGAAACTACGATTGATCACGCCCGATCGTCCCGGTATCGGAGGGAGTCAAGTTGATCCCAATGGGACGCCTTTGAGCTGGCCTGGTGAGTGAAGACGCGCCTCCGATGCACTCTGCATAGCTAACAAGCCCTAGATGATGTACTCGTAATCTGCCAAGCTCTGAAGATCACCAAATTCTCTATGCTAGCGCATTCGGCTGGAGCTGTGTACGCCCTAGCCACGTCTTTACGAATGCCGCAACACATTCGCGGACGGGTGCATTTACTTGCGCCTTGGATACCACCTTCCCAAATGGCACCCATTGGCATTAGTCAAGATTCTCCTCCAACACAGCAGCTTCCTCGATCGCAACGTTTTCTTCGTGCTCTGCCGCCTTCACTGCTTAAAGTTGCCAACTCAACCTTCCTAAGTGCCACAAGCGCCAGCTTGCAGCGCTCTGGACCAAAGAACTCCCCAAAAACACGGCGAAAGAGTCTGCACCCACAGCCAGTATCAGCAGCTCCCCGACCCTCACTCAAGGACAATCGCCGTGAGTCCATGATGCTCATGGACCAAGTTCTGCCGAATGCGAGCTCCTTAACTCTATCTGCATCGAGTCCATCAGATCCAAACTATGAGAAACAGCAGCGGATGAGGGAGGAGCTCACCAAAGCTGAACGCGAACACCAACACGCCTTTGACGAGCGGCTTACTTTCGCAATCTGGGATCGTGCAACCGCCAACGCTAATCCCGCTACCGACCTCATCGTATGCCTCGAGACCAAGCAGACGATCGGTTTCCGCTACGAAGACATTAATCGCCCGGTCGTCATTCACCACGGCAGCAAAGACTCGCGCGTCCCAGTCGACAATGTACGGTGGCTAGGCAAGCTGATGCGCAAGTGCGAAGTTCGCATCCTCGAGGGCGAACAGCACGGACTTATGGCTAGCGCCCAGGTCATGGGCAACGTCCTAATGGAAATGGCTAGCGACTGGGAGGATTGGACTGCCGTCGTACAAGGAAAAGGCGACCACCGATCCCTATCGAGAAAGCGGACCGCGGAGCGCTTGCGCAGCACAATATCGCGAGACGACATGAGACTTAGCACCCGTTGAAGCCCTGAACGACCTGGATTGACTTTGACGCATTTGACGAGCATTCGAGCGGGTTCCCGTACACATTTCTTCTTGACACCCATGAGCGAGCGTGCGAGCGAGCGAGTGAACGAAATACCCCCTGGACCTTTTTAACGCGACATTTTTACATCGTTAATTCTCTTGTACTCTGTACTCTTGTTTAATCCCCTGGCTCTTTTGTTCTTCATTCTACTATACCCACGTTTTGGAGCGAGCATACACAAAGTTGAGAAGCGGAATGCGTGTTGCATTTTCTGGGGGGCGAGAGGAGGCTTATATAGGAAGGTTGTTGCCCTGGCCACCGGCTGAGTTTAAAGCGGCTGAATGTGGTTGTGCTCCATAGGCCTGTTATTCTTGCGCGTAATGCTAGATATGTGGACGGATATGAGAGGCTATAATGAACAGGTGTTACTTCATCTTGGATGTTTATGCGTGAAGACTCGGTCGCTAAAGAACAACGTTAACCCTAGCATGTAGACTTCTAGCGTTATCTAAAACCACGCCCGTTCATCACAGCGTGTACGCCTCCGCGCCTTCACCGAACAGTAAATGCGGTTTGCGGTGCGCCAGATCCAGAATCGTCTGCGCAAAAACCGAGTTGGCCCATGCGAACCAACTTCGCGTGTATGTCCGCGCATAGTCTACATTGACACTCTCGTGTATCAGTCCGTTTCTACTGACGTTCTTCACTGCACCAAGACATTTCATAATCTCTTGATCATCATCGCTCGTCATAGCTTGCACAAGCACGCTCATGGGCCATGCACTCCTCAAACCGACATGTGGTCCGCCGATGCCATTGAAGTCGTCACCGGTGAGGTAGTAAGGATTCCCCGACTTGTCGAGAATCATGCGGCGCGTATTCTGGTAGATCTTGTTGTTCGTATCGGTGAAGCCGAGGAGTGGGAGGGCAAGCAGCGATGGAAGATTGGCATCGTCCATCAGGATATGTGAGCCGTAGCCGTCAACTTCAAAGGCAAAGACCTCGCCGTACTTCTTGTGTGTCACGACGCCGTGCTCCCAGACTCCTTTTTCGATCGTTTCGCCCCATTTGTACGCTGATTTAGCAATGTTCTTCTTGTTAGTTTTGAGTAAGATCTGGGCTGTGCGCTTCAACTCGACGGAGATCATGGCGTTAGCTGGAATGAAGAAGCCGAGGATTGTTGCATCGTCGCTGGGTCGAAAGGCGCTGCGAACGAGACCTGTGCCGCTGGCAAGAGGATTGCCAACTCCACTCAGACCGAGGGTTTCTGTCCCAATACTCGTTTGGCGTTGGAATGTGTATTCATTGCCTTGGTAGGCGCCAGACTTCTCATTGAACGTTCCTTTGGACTGTTCAGTGAGTACACCGAGCAGGGTGTCTAAAGCAAGCAGCCATCTCCCGTTCAAAAACTCCGTCGATCCGGTGTGATTGTAAAACTGATTCGAGAGCGAGAGGAAGTGTGCAAGCGAATCCAGCTCATACTTGCATTCAAACACAAACGATTGCTCGTACACTGGATGCACATTATCGCCATCACCCTGAAAGGTAGGATTCAGCCCACTGGGAGGGGGAGGCTGAAAGGCATTGCAATACGGCGAGCCAATGACGTACTCGGCCTGAGTGTTGATGGCTCCAAGGATCAGCTGGTGAATCTCCTTGTCCTTTTTCGCTAATAGCTGGTATTGCGCTAGCTGGTTTGTAGAGTCTCGCAGCCACTCAGCATTGATGTCACCGGTGACTATGAAGCTTTGCGGTCCTTTCCAAGCAGCTGCATTCCAACTCTTCTTCGATGACTTGTGCTTGGCTGTCTCGTCCACATGCCATCGGACAGTTGTGTCCAGCGTGTTTGGGAACGCGTTCTCGAACAGACGTGCGAGATCTTTGTCAACTAATTTCTCGTTCATTTGTTGTATAGTTTCCTCAACGAGCGGTGACTCGAACGTTCGGCAATACTTGGAAGGTCTTTGAAACGGCAGCTCGAGTGGGCCATCGCTGTATGGTTGACTTGAATGTACGGTCAGCAAAGACTGTACTAGCTACGAGAGAAATCCACATACTGCTGTCGCATGGCATAGTTCTTGTAATCTGGACACGCTGCTTTGTACTTCAGTGGGTCGATCACCGGTCTGAGAGGTTCTTGATCCCCAGCATTATGGACGCCAGCTGAGACATGAGACAAGAAGAGCAGGACCCCGGGGACGAAGGAAGACGGTTTTGTCATCATAATGGCATACGGTAGTCCGCCTCAGTTCAAGAGACCAGTCCGTGGATGTACGGAGATTCGTAGGTACGCGATAGTGGAGCTCCAATGCAAGGAAGAAGCGCGGCACAAACAGAAAGACGCTCAGCAAGGCAGGATCAGCATGACTTCATGAAAGCAAGCAGCACGCAAGACGCAACAACTCCTGCTATTCAAGATGCCGAAGAAGACACCCGGAATGTTGACATCAGATGTCAAGGCGCTCGGACAAGGTGGCATTCACCTAGATGAAGCGCCCCGCAGCCCCACCAATAGGCGGACGTTGCCCTGTGCTTAAGCTCGTCGCCCTTTCTTCCTTTGTGGTCGACCGCGTCTTCGTTCCTCGTCACAGCAGCACCACTCTAATTGCACATATCACCTCACTGAATCAGCTGACATTTTGTGGTCTAGAGACTACATTTCAAAGCGACGGGACACGACTGCTACCTCCATTTCTTGTTTTCCTGCAGCACTTCACTCTGCACGTCGCATCCACGCATCTGTGCACAACAAAGCACATGCAACGGAATTCCTGCAGTAAACTAACTTCGTCGCCCTCAGTTCTGCGGTCTGACCGCTTCCGTCATGATCTCCCTTCCAGGCCTCAACCTGGCCTCGCAACCTGTCGAGCCGCTTAATGTACCCACCTCGACCGTCACACGGACGCAGGATCTCGCAGCGAACACCGAATACCGCTTTGAAGTGAGCTTTTCACGCACACTCACCGTCAAGCTGCAGTCTGGTACTGCCGAGTTCTTCGGCACAGAGCTCGCGCCCTCCACGACCTACAGCTTCCAAGGCACAAAAGGCGCCATATTCACATGGCATGGCTGTAGGCTGGAAATAGGCGGCGAAGTCGAGTCAGACTATATCGCGGAAGAGACGCCAATGATGAGCTGTGCAAACTTGCACTTTGCGCTAGAGCTGCTGAGGGACAGGAGTGTCGCAAGTGGCAGCGCAGAGATGGGTCCACGAGTACTAGTAGTTGGGCCCGAAAACTCCGGCAAAACATCGCTGGTGAAGATCATGACGGCTTATGCAGCAAAGACTGGTAGGCAGCCCATGGTCATCAATCTGGATCCGAGACAGGGCATGCTCAGCGTGCCAGGCTCCTTCTCGGCAGCCGCATATTCGTCGATAGTAGATATCGAGGAAGGCTGGGGAAGTAGTCCGATCTCCGGACCTAGTCCGATACCCGTGAAGATGCCCCTAGTGTATCACTACGGTCTGAAGGATCCAGAGGAGGGCAAAGTGTTCAAGCCTCTCGTGACCCGCATGGCACTAGCTGTCACAAGTCGGTTGGAGGAGGATCATCTGAGCAAACAGGCTGGCTTCATTATCGATAGCTCGGGCGCCATCAGTCAAGGGAAGAATGGCGTCTACGAGAACATAGAGCATATTGTTTCTGAGTTTTCTGGTGCGTGTGATGTCTTGCCTTCCGTTGCACCCTCTGCTGGCCACGGTCACAATACCACCCACAACCTTGGCATACTTGACCGTCAATCAGCAAAAACAGCAGCATCGGCACAATCTCGAACACTCTCACTTGAGTATTTGGACTTCACTAACAGCCTGACAGTGAATGTCCTCATCACCCTCGGTTCCGAACGTCTCTACTCAGACCTCGCACGCAAATTCGCCCACCGCGATCCCTCAGAAACCGTCAACGTCATCCGACTCGACAAGTCCGGTGGCTGCGTCGACCGCTCAGAAGAGTACATGAAAGCACTTCGACACGCACAAGTTCGAGAATACTTCTTCGGCCATGGCGAAAACACATTGGCACCGAGCAGCCAAACATGTGACTTTGGCGATCTGCATGTGTTCCAGATCATCGAAGGTAAGTCGAGCCACTCTTCCCATCCTAACACGTCTAACGTCGGATCCAGTGAACAACGACTCCTCCGCCTACCGCTCCGGCGACTACGATGAATACGACCCCACCTCCACCTCCCTCTCCACCATCTACACCCGCCTCGAACCCTCATCTTACTCCGCGCTCCAGAATTCACTTCTGGCAATCACTACCGCTGCGCCAACAGACAGCCAAGAGGTCATCCGTGACTCCAGCATCAAGGGTTACATTTACGTCGCCGATGTCGAGGAAGCAAAGAGGAAAGTCAGACTGTTGAGTCCACAGCCAGGCATGATTCCGGCAAATGCGATGGTGCTGGGCAGTTGGCCTGAGGATGTGCCGGGTTTGGTTGGGTAGGATCTGACTGTGCTGGAGGAGATGGAGTGGAGGGAGTGGAGGGAGAGGGCAGGGATGTTGACTTGGAGGGTTCTTTGAAGAGCACAGTTGGGGCGCGGATAAGGAAGAGAGGGGATTTGGAGGTGGGAGAAGAGATCGTGGAGAGGGCGCCTGTAGTAGGGAAGAGGAGAAAGGTCGGTCATGACTGAAGTCAGGGATGATCAAAATGGGTATGTTTTGTCTATTATCTATACGGTCTTGTCTTCGAAAGGAGCTCAGTAGAGCGATTCATAACGGGCAATCAAGGCTACTCCTCCGTAGCATCTATCTCTTTCTCTGTCTGGTCCAGAAGTTGCTTCAATATCTTGGCCGTACTCCTCATTCCTTGCAGTGCGTTCTCGTCAGGTCCCTTGCCTGGTTGCCATGTCGCATGTGCAAAGTCGATCATCTTGACCGCCGCCAGCTTTGGCAGGTTGTCCTCGTCCTCATCCTCGTCTTCAGGCTGTGCTGACCGCAGTGTCTGCTTCGTCTTCGCGTATTCCTCCACGTCGCCCTCGTATACGAGCAATATGCTCGCACTGTACATTCGGCTCTCCTTCTTCTCAAAGATCTCTATGATGTCCTTGACCTCGCCCAGAAAGAAGGCTAGCACTTCCCTTGCTCTGTCTAGCTCGGCTTGTGACTTCGTTCCAGGGAAGATATACGAGATGAAACCCTCGTCCACGTCTGAAGCGCTGAATTTGCGCCCGTACATCTTGTTGAAGACCCAGTAGCCTCCTTCCTTGTCCACTTCGACGAACTCTTTCAAGTCATCCGACAGACCATCTACCGCATCGCCCTTGTGTGTGCGCATACCCGCTATCCTGAACCCCAGACTTCCACTCGTCGTCTCCGCGCTGACTTTGTCTAACCTCGCTCTCTTCTCCGGCTTCGATGCCTCGTCCCACAGTTGTGCGCCAAGCTTGAGATCCAGTACGTTCGGCTTCTTGAACCCATTCGTGATATTCTCGAGGACGATGTGTAGCTCCGTAGCAAGCTTCTTGCCATGTAGCCGCTCGATGGTACCATCGGCGGTCTGTATTGTGCCGCTCTCAACTGCAGTCTCGGTACTCTGGTCGGTGGACAGAGACAACTGGCCCATGTACGTTGGCAGGTAGGGACCGAGGTCAGGATGCGATGTCGTCACGGACTCATAAAAGGCAATCTCGGCGGGTGTGCATGGCTTCACAACTACGGCTCCGCTCTCGTCGCTGAGGACGCCGTCACTGGGGAAGTTAGTATTCGCAAAGCTAGGCTGGTGGTACGCTCTCCAGCCGCATTGTTTACGTACTGGCCGGCAGCGGCATTGCCGAAGCTTTGGAGCTTCGAGGCATCGAACGTCTTGGTGGACATGATGCGACACGGGAGAAGATTCGGGCCTCTAGCCTGAAGATCTATCTGGCTGTGTACTTGTGGCTGGTGTTGTGGAAACGATAGGGAAGCTGGGCGGGAAGCTGATGAGGCTGAACCCCCGCCGTCAGCCCCAGAATCAGGGTCCACGATCCGTGCTTGTACCTTTGTATCCGCACGTCAAATGTTTGGTTAATATGTGGCATCCTACACGACATAACGCGTCTGTGGCTTGCGAATCATCAAGTGGAGCCAAGGAGACAATTACTTCGAGCATCTCTTTCACACATTAGTTTGGATATCTCCGCTACCAGCTCATGCGTTCACTTGCTCCAATAAGTTCGAGAGCTGTCTTGCATGTCTTGATCAGAGTATATCTGGAGATGAAGTGCTTATGCTCAATTGGACAGCCTGTCTGTCATCACTGTCAAGAACTAATAACATGCATCACGTGTGAGCGTGCCTGCCGCTTCCGCACCGCAGCCTAACTTCACCTGCAACCTTAGCGCCCCGTCGAAGCCGTTTGCCTCCCAGAACATGGGCCTACGTTATATTTAAGATCTCGCGCGTAGGATCCTGCTTGTCTCCTCCTCTCTCATGCAGTTTCATGATCTAAAGCAACTCTATTGACAACCAGTGCAGGGTAGGCGACAAACATGGCAACTGCGGACCCACAGCAGATGACGGATGCACTGCCCTCGTCCGGAGCGACGAAAGGCACGATCGATACCACCTCTTCCCAGCCAGCGGGCGTAGATCATCCCGAAGGCGACGTCATCCGCCGTCAGGTAAATTAGTAGTCTTCGCGTGTGTGCTCTGCCTCACTGACAGACTAAGGTCGAGTATTACTTCTCTGATGAGAACCTTCCCACCGATCTGCATTTACTCTCGTGTTGCAATGGCCGCCAGAACGACCCCGTATCCATCAGCCGCATCTGTGGCTTTAACAAGATGAGGTGCTACAAGCCGCGCAGTCTGGTCGTTGCAGCCCTCCGAAGGAGTGCGTTCCTTGAGGTCTCCTCTGATGGCAAGATGATCAAGCGTAAGATCCCGCTAAAGGGCCCCTGTGCTTTGGATCCAGGCTTCTTCGATGATGTCAAGGTCGCCAACGATCGCCGCGCGCGGAAGCCTGCCGTGTATCCTGTCCCGCAACTCCCGCAGAAGAAGGTCGAGTATCCCAAGGGAACGAGTAAGAACATGTTGAAGCCGACTGGGTTCGAGAGCACTTACGTCGAACCGCCCATCACACCTGAAGAAGCTGCCGAGGAGGACGCCATGTACGACCCTAACAAAGACTTCGTCGATCGCATGGAAGTCGCTATTCAGCGTTTCAAGCAGAAGCGTCGCATGCATGAGGTGTACGCACACGTCTTCAACAAGCTAATGCGCTTCGGAGGTGTAGAGTCAGGACCGCGCATGTACCAAGGTGTTTCCCAACAAGAGATGAAGGAGATGGATGCAGAGGAGATTGCCCGAGCTGTGGCCGTTCACTTCATTCCATTTGAACGTGGGATTGAGAAGTACTGGGTTGTTGACTTCGACGGTCTCGCCAGAGCCTTCTTGTGAGTGAGCTAAACACTAGATGTTGCAGTATACTGACACTGACAGGTCTTCGTGGTATCCAGCAAATTACGGATATGCGCCTAAAGCGATCAAAAATGCGTGTCAAGTCCTTCGCTCGTTCTACAACTACCTCCGTTACCACAAAGTTTGCCCTGAGTATGATGAGCAGCTGAAGGCAGCTTTAAAGACTTGCGAAATCGCCGAGCGAGAACTAGCTATGGTGAGTGTAGCTGGACTTGCGCTTCCCGGAGACTTCAACAAATCAGCCAGTGTCGTCACCGGCGGTGCGCATGCAGGCATGTATAGTGGCAACAAATCCTGGGCCGAGGATGTGAAGAACGAAGGCATCGTAATGGATGAGATTGGTGTTCGGGACGAAGAAGCAAAGATCAAGTTCATGACTGGCGTTGCCGTGATGGGCTCAGACGAGCAGTGCGTTCTTCTTGAAGCGCAGACCTTCAGGATTCTCAAGCGCTTCTCCACCGGCCTTGAAATCATCGACATCGAGCTACCGACCGAGGAGACGAAGTCCATATACCGAGAGCAGAGTAAGATGGTCGCACGCAAGCTTGGCCAGCTCGAGTCCTTGGGCAAACTCATCTGTAGGACTTGGCATGCTGACGACTGCGACGAGTGGGACCTACCCCTGGACAAATACCCGGAAGGCAAGCCACAGAAAGCCAGCGTGGCTCAAGAGTACGAGTTTTGGATCGAGGAGAGCGTGCTTGAGGAGTGCTTCGTCGGCTTGAAAATGGATGCGACCATTCTCATGCTCGAGGGCGGCATCACCATCCTGGAAGAGGTCCATGAAACCATGTGCAGCTTCTTCACCTGGCTCCCGAATGAATTGTGGATGCTGAGGAAGCCAAAGGAGGTGAGGTGGCTGAAGAAGGGTCTTCCTGGCCATGATGAAGACGAGGGCGACGGAGAGAACCAGCAGGGCGATGACGAGTTCGGTGATGAATGAGAGGCGTGGTCAAGCGCATCCGGGTGCATCACGGCTTGCTGAAACACTAGTCAGAAGACTTTGCCATTCTCCAGAGAGACCATTGCGAGAGTGGGACTTCTTCGGATGAGATGGTTCGGGGCTGGAATTGTTTCAAATTTGTCCGACTCAGATGGACTTCCAGAGAGTCATGTGAGGTCACAAGTTGAGGCACATCCATCATAATCAAACAGATGTCCAAAAAAATGGTAAAAATGATCTGCAGCTACCCTTGAGTCTAACTCCAGCCTTATGCATCCTTGCCAAAAACGTCTACATTCTGGACTCCACAAATTGCGACACCCTTGAATATTGATTGTCTTTCCGCTTGCGTAGCCTGTGGCCCCGCCAGGATACACCACCCAGCACTGTTTGACCAGCGACTGCGCCGCCCACTTCGTGTGCCTCAGATGTAATTATCGACATCCAAGCCACACCGAAGAACTATGCACATACAACTCCACCCAGATATCATGGCATCGTGGGAGAGAAAATTGCGCACAAAGACGTGCCACAGGCGCATGCAGCAGCCCGGGCTTACTTTCGGCGCTTGGCCAGCAAACACAGCCAGCAACCAGCAAAATACAAGCACAGCAGAGCGTCTTGAGCTCGACGCTCTGCCCGCCGTTGGCGCCCTGTGCACAAACTCAAGCCCGGCTCGGAGCGGCGCCAACAGTTGCCTTCGCCTTGCGAGTTGTCCGGCGTCGCCAATGCTTGGGTTGAGCACATGGCGCGCCCTTTGTTGGTCGAGCCAAGCGCCACGTGATACCTGCCACGGATCTGAGCGTGGTGCGAAGATGCCAGTATCCGGCTTGGAAGTCATGATTTCGCAGACATGTACAAACTACGCGTCCGAATTGCGCGCAGTCCATGGATGCGAGTAGAAGAGATGGAGAGCACACCGGGTAATCGGTGTCGCTGAAATTGCAAGCGGAACTCGCGAGCTGGGATGTTCGATGCACAAGTGCACGCCCGGCTGCGAAGGCACACAGAAGGGACGTGTGCTCCGCCCGCTCAAGGACCGCCAAGTTGTTGTCTCTGGGCAGCGGAGCACATAAGTAAAACATGATGCCGCCGCCCTTCTTAGCAGTTTGTTGTTTTTCAGTCTCCGCCGCCGCTTACATCTACTGCACTGCGCGCTCTCCGCAGCGGGAGATGGAAGCTGCGACACTGGGCGATGACATACCGTTGAGCGGAACGACCGAGCTTGTGGCGACGATCTTGCGATCTTTCTCAGCGAAATACTTACGGGCGGAACGACTCAAATGATTGCTAGCACGGCGCTGCAGGGACGGAGCGGGTGGATGAGCGAGTTGCCTAAACGGGCGGATGCTGCGTTTTGTGAGCTCATTTTTCTACATCTTCATCATTACATGCATGACTAATCAGTGTCCAGCAACCAACCACCTGGTGCTTAATCCATACGTCTACGATCCCAATATCCCACTAGCCATCGTGGGCGCCATTGTATTCATCCTTATCGCCCTCTTCTCCGTGTATCAGTACATCCGGCATCGATCATGGTTCTTCTGGGCCGCCATCATCGGCGTACTCATGCTGGTCCTCGGCCACATCTGTCGTCTTGTCTCTGCTCTAGATGAGAACAAGGACCTCCCGTTCCTCATTTCATGGATCATGATCCTGCTGGCCCCGTCTTTCCTGGCGGCGGCATGCTACACCGCCTTCAGCAGAGTAGTCTGGTTCTCCTGCCCGACCTACTCGCTCAACTTCAAGACCCTATGGTGCTTCCCACGTTGGATCACGCCAACCTTCGTCGTCTTTGACCTCTTCTCCTTCCTGATTCAACTGGTAGGCGCTAGCCAGATCTCGCGGAACTACGACCACGACGAATCACCCGAGCGCAACATCGGGACTTCAGAACGCAAAGCCTCGCCCGGGCGCATCATCCTTGTTCTAGGCCTCGTCTTGCAGATGCTGTGCTTCTTGTCCTTCAGCATCATCTCGTGTCGCTACTTCTACATGTCGCGTCACTGGCGCGCCATTGACCTGGGTGACATGAAGCTCTGGCGGAAGTTGTCGTACACGATCAATCTCTCCTCCATCATCATCGCACTACGCGCCATCTACCGCACCATGGAGATCCCGCATGACAAGGACTATGGGCTCATCTACTTGCAGAGCCACGAATGGTGTTTCTGGTTCTTCGATGCTGTGCCGATACTGCTGGTCCTGTTGGTTTTTGCAATATGGCATCCCGGACGCTATTTACCAAGGACCTATACGGGTCTTGCGCTTGATAAGGGTAGGGCGATGAAAGAGAAGGATGAGATTAGCTCGATGAATGGGGCGCCAATACAGGAGGCGGAGCTCAAGACCTTTAAGCCTGAGGACTTCCAGCACAGTGCGGCGAATCGAGTTTGAGGAAGCTTGTAGAAAGGGTTTACGATATTGAGCATCGGGTTTTACATGGCGTTTATAGTGATACCATTGCATCAGCGGGGCGGCGTTTTGATATCTATGTATTCCCGAGAGATCCCACACACCTGGATGAGATCGAAAATTTGGTTCATTGTATCGAAATCGTATGGCACAATGTGACGAACTTCCTCCCACCATTTCCTATCTGCACCACAGCTTCGTCCACTAGCGGGAAACTGTCTTGCATCTATCTCGGCGTACTTCGCATATCGTGCGGAGCCGCGTACAGTCCAGATGCGGAAAGTGTTCGCGCCGTACTTTCTGCTGCATCTGCATTCTATAGTTTGACTGATTTCGCAGCCTGTATTGCCACACCGGCTGACCGAGTGGGTAATCGTGTCAGCTTTGCTGGCGTGGAAATTGTATGCAGTTGCATCTGACTGCCGAGGACGCGTGTGCGACACTTACGAGCACGCTGAGATGTCGAGCGTTCCGCATCACTGTGAGCGTTGCCGAGATGTTCTCGGCTATAAGGATCATCGAGCATTGCAACCCGCGTCATATGTCAGGCTGGTAATGCATGCGAAACTTCTTGTTGGCACGATCAGGCGCTCGAGTCTGGAACTGCTCGCCATTGATCTCAAGCACCACAGGCTTAGGCGCATCTTCACCCTCTGTCGCTGGCAGTGGAAGCTCAAAACGAAATACCGTGTGCTCCTTGGGTATCGCTATACTCACCTGTTAGAGATGCCACGACTTACCTTCTCGGCTAGACTTACCCTTCAATACATTCTTCTTAGTTATGATTTCGAAGGTGAATCTTGTATCGCGGACGACGATGCCCTCCAAGCCTACTCGACTCACGCATCGACTTCTCACCACGGTGAGGATTGCGCCATGCATGTCCGCGCTCGCAAGCATCTGCCCACTGCTCGCTGGTGTCAAGTAGACAGGCCGCTCTGCATCGCTTATTCCCAGCACTTCGCGCACATATCCTACCCACAGATTGTGCAGCGGCTCGTAGATGGCATATTTCTGCTGTTCCTTTGGTATTTCATTGAGGCATAGTTTTCGCTTCTGAGCGGCGGAGAGCGGGCGTGGCTTCTGTTTGCTTCGCTTCCGGCTCTTTTCTTTCCGCTCGGTGAGTGCGCGGCGGCGGACTGCACGTGCTGAAGGCGTTGGGGATGTCGCGCGGATAGTCAGCGGCCGCTTGAGGGCTCGCTCGGTGTAGTGGACCGCTGCTGTGTCGGGGGAGAAGGCACGCTCGAGCAGTGCTTGGCCAAATGGAATCCCCCTTGTTTCTGCCATGCCGAATGGTGGTGGATTGCGACGCTCACGGTGACCGGACGCGAAGAAAGTGGCAATGCTTGCGAGGCAGTTATGAGGCAGACTTGCGCTTCGTATTTCGTTATGCAGGCAACCGCACGGCTGCAGGAGCTAAGGTGACGCAGGCAATGAGAAGAAGAACGGCGCGTCTGCTTCAGCGCAGTGCCGGTTGGCGCGAAACACGGCTTCAATCGAGGATGCACTTTGGAGGTTGATGATGCGGTTTCTAGAAGCTGGACCTTCAGCACGAAAGTCGACTAGGCCAGCGCGCTAGTGCGGTGCTGGGGCGCAACCTCCCCAGATACTCCCCATCCCAAAGCGACCTCACCTGCTTTCATCAGCCCTGCAATCCCGTATAGCACCACATCTCCTGCCTGCATGCCTCATCGCTGATGCTGGAGACGGCGGACGCGCGTCAAGCACTCGTTCCAGCGGTCGCGACGCCATCCAGCTTGGGGGGTTAGCCTGGCCATTTCGGTGGCTGATATGCCAGTCAATCAGAGCACGTCGCATGCAATACGAGATGGCTTTCAGGCTCGCATCTCATTGCTCGACGTGTTTCCACGAGCACGAGATATTTCTTGGCCGCACTGCCCCATTGCACTTTCGTACTTCGGATTCAGCTTTCCATGAGCCTTGACTGGCGCGCATTCGAGAGTAGCACGAAGATAATATAACAGCACGCTGTTTGTTTCCATATATTGCATCTCTATACTAGTTCATTGCTATCAGTCAAACATATTTCTTACTTTTTACTGGTTTCTCAATGATGAACCTCAGGCTGCTCATCCGTCAAATATGGACACTTGCCTGGAAAGACCTCCTTGTGGTCCTCAACCGAAAACGAAGGATCACCACCATCATCCGAGCCTTTACTATTCCTACCATATTCGTGGTATACTTTGCCTTCATCATCAAGGTATATTGGCCCAAGGAAACATACGGTATCGGCACTCCAAGCACCATCAGACCCCTAGCGGAAGCAATCCGCGATGCACCAGGTGAGCGACGGACGCTTGCTCTCTGCAACTACGGTCCGACTGGCGGCGACATAGACAAGGTCATCGAGCTCGTCTCCGCAAAAGCGAGTGGACTGGAAGGCCAGATCATTCACGTGCTGCGCGATCCCGACGAGCTGTTGACGGTGTGCAAATCATCCCTCTCGGCCGTTACAAAGTGCTACGGAGCGGCAGAGTTCTATTCGTCACCAAAGGAAGGCGGTATATGGAATTACACAATCCGCGTCGACGGAGCGCATGGCTACAAGATCAACGTCGAGAACAACAGGAACGATGCTGAGATCTTCCCTATCCCTCTCCAGCACGCTATTGATGCCGCCATTGCTGAAGTTGGACTTGACAGTGGTTCTCGCCGGCTTCCTGACAACATCAAGGAATACCCGTTCACATCGGAAACTCAACAAGAGTGGGATGACAAGCTTGTCACGGAGATCCAGAACGCTAACACGAAGTACATCGCGGTCGTATGGTACATTGGCTTTATTGGCCTATGCTATCAACTAGTAGGCGTGATGGCCAGAGAACGCGAAATGGGTATGGCTTCGCTATTGGAATCTATGATGCCGAATCTCAATAGATGGGAGCCACAACTCGCGAGACTACTAGGACGTTGGCTAGCGTTCAATATCGTGAGTACTGCTTATAATCCCATCATTACGTGACTGACACTTTTGATTAGGTTTACTTCCCTTCCTGGATAATCATTTCGATCATTGCCAAACTAGGTCTCTTCCCGAAGACTAACCCAGCGATATTGATCATCTTCAACATCCTCGCGGGGCTCTCGTTGAACTCATTCTCCATTCTCGGCGCTTCTGTCTTCAAGCGAGCACAACTCAGTGGCATCACCGTCACTGTCGTTGCCTTGGTGTTAGGAGTGGTAGCTCAGATCTCGGCCAAAACGCTATCCACCGCCGCCGTTGTCATCCTCAGCATCTTGTTCACGCCCATGACCTTCGTCTTCCACCAGATATGGCTCAGCCGCTGGGAGTACAGACAAATCTCCCCAGATCTCGCTAAAGCGGCGCCCTACGCGACATGGCGGGTGCCAGGTGTGGTTTTCTGGATTTGCATGCTTGTGCAGACGATTGTCTATCTGATCCTGGCTGCTTATATCGAGCGCGCATTGTTTTACACAGATAGCCATGGACGTAAGACTGTCTTCGACGACAGCGCGCAACCGATTATTCTAGAGAAATTCACCAAGCATTATCCCCCAAATTCGTGGGCTCGATGGGTGGGCCCATTATTTGGAATAAAGAAGAGCACCGTCGAGGCCGTCAACGACATAAGTTTGGCACCAATGAAGGGGCAGATTATGTGCCTAGTGGGCGCTAATGGTATGCTTCACGACGTGAAGAATTTCTCTCAAGAGCAAAACTGACGCGGACACAGGATGCGGCAAGTCTACAACATTGAATGCCATTGCTGGTCTTGGCGATGTCACCAGTGGTTCAATCACCGTCAATGGCAATGGTGGCATTGGGATCTGTCCGCAACAAAACGTGCTTTGGGAGCATTTGACAGTCGCACAACACGCAAAGATATTCAATCGCATCAAGTCAACGGAAATAAGTCCGACCGTCGATGCCGACATCAGCCAGATGATATATGACTGTGGGCTTACGCACAAAGTTCAAGCCATGTCCACCACCCTATCTGGAGGACAGAAGCGTAAGCTCCAACTTGTAATCATGCTAACTGGAGGAAGTCGTGTCTGTTGTGTTGATGAGATATCTGGCGGACTCGACCCACTATCTCGTAGGAAGATCTGGGACATCATGCTGGCTGCTCGAGGCACCCGAACGATCGTTTTGACAACTCACTTTTTGGACGAGGCTGAGTTTCTCGCTGACCATATGGTGATCATGTCCAAAGGCTCCAAGGTAGCTGAAGGCTCGGTGTCTGAACTCAAAAGCAAGCTGGGTGACGGTTATCGCTTCCGATTCCTCCACGGCGCGGGATATTCTGAGTCTCCCGACATTGCACATCTATTCCACGGCGACCGTAAAGATGAGCTTTTCGATCAGACAATCTTCACAGTAACAGACAATACGCGCTCCGTGCACATCATCAAAGAGCTCGAAAGCAAGAATATCAAGAACTACCAAGTCACGGGACCCACCATCGAAGAGGTCTTCATGAAGCTTGCCGAAGATCCTGACGTCTCTTTCGCTAGGGGAGAAAAGTCGATCAACCGTCACGGGATTGTACCGGTCATCTCTCATCTCAAAGAGAAAAGAGCAGATGTGTCTACCACAGAGGCAGCAGACGAACCCCTCATGAGTGGAAAGCCTATCACGTTTGTTCAGCAGTCTTGGATCTTCTTCAAGAAGAGGATGACGGTCTTGAAACGAAACTACTTACCATATACCTTCGCGTTCCTAGTCCCCGTCATCGCCACCGCCTGTATTTCCATCTTAGTCAAGAACAAAGCATATGCAGGCTGTTCGCCACGCCAACAAGCACAAGAGGCCGATTTCGAAACCCTCAGTACGAAGAGCAACTATAAGCCGCTGCTTCTCGTAGGACCTACTAGTGCCTTAGCGACCGTCAACTTCACGGCTTTCGCTAGCATGTTGCCTGAGCAGTTCCGCGGTGGAGGATCCTCTTTGGGCTCGCTACAAGACTACGTACAGGTTACAAACACAATCGACGAGTATAATGCCTACCTCGGTGCAAACTTCAGCAAAGTAACTCCAGGTGGCTTCTTTCTAGGAAACGAACCTGTGTTCAGCTTCTACTCAAACCTTGGCTTCCTTGGCCTCTACTCCGCCATCTTCACACAGAATGCCGTTGACATGCTATTGTCAAATACGACAATTGCTACGAGCTTCAAGCGAGTATTCTGAACGTCGCGATGGCCATTACTAACGATTCCCAGATCTTTCAATGTGCCATGGCCAGATGACGCAACCAATCAAATCCAGTTCATCTTCTACTTCTGCCTCATCATGAGCTGCTATCCAGCTTTCTTCGCTCTATATCCTACCCGAGAACGCCTGTTGAAGATTCGAGCTCTTCAGTACAGCAACGGAGCGCGCCCGCTTCCCCTCTGGTGAGTTCATCAAGCACTACTGAGGCCGTCCTACTTATCTTCCCCAGGCTTGCATATCTGTGCTTCGATTGGCTCAATATTCTCATCACAAGCGTCATCATGATCATCATTCTCATCGCATCGGCTCCGGATAATTGGTGGAATCCCGGATATCTTTTCGTGGTGCTGTTCCTTTATGGCATCACCTCCCTATTGTGGGCATACGCAATCTCACTCTTCGCAAAGTCGCAACTGGCCGCCTTTGCAATCTCAGCAGGTCTCCAAGCGTAAGTACCGCGCTCATGACACAAGTAGTAGTTCTGACAAGGAACAGTTTCTTGCTACTCATGTACTTTACAGGTATCATGAATATGCAGTCGAATCTCCCTGCGCATGAAGTCGACAACGCGATCAGGATCTTCAACTTCACGTTTAACCTTATTTCGCCAGTGGGCAACCTCGTTCGGGCGCTGATCATATCTATGAACATGTTTAGCTCCCTCTGTCGCGGTAGTCCACCGGTAATGGCTAGCTATCCTGGTGAGATCACGCTTTACGGAGGCCCAATACTGTATTTGATAGGGCAATCGCTCGTCCTATTCCTTGTATTGATGACAGTGGACCACAAATGGACGGCAGGATGGGGTCATAAGACAAAGTTATCCCCGGACGCTGAGGTTCGTCTAGCTAGGGAGCCGGAGGTATCTGAGGAGATTCAGCGGGTAGAACACGCTACGGACGGCTTAAGGGCTCAACATCTGGAGCGAACGTTTAAGCACCGCAATGGCGGTATTATGACAGCGGTCGACGACCTCACCTTCGGCATCAAGAGAGGAGAGGTATTTGCTGTGGTGGGCCCAAACGGAGCTGGCAAGTCGACTACAATCGATATGATACGCGGAGAGATACAGCCATCGCAGAAAGGCAGCTCTCTTCACCTAGAAAGCATCGACATGATGAAAGACCGCCGCACTGCGCGGGCTCAAATGGGTGTGTGTCCTCAGTTCGATGCCGTTGACCAGATGACTTGCGTAGAACATCTCGAGTTCTACGCCGGCATTCGTGGCGTGTCAGACCCAAAGCGCAATGCACAACAGATTGTGCGTGCTGTCGGTCTCGAGCGCTTTGCCGAATCTATGGCGTCGAAGCTATCAGGCGGCAACAAGCGGAAGCTCAGCCTGGGTATTGCTCTCATTGGCAATCCGCAACTAGTTCTTCTCGACGAGCCGAGCAGTGGCATGGATCCCCTGGCCAAACGCACAATGTGGAAAACATTGGCTGAGTTCGTACCTGGCCGCAGTGTCCTACTTACCACGCATAGCATGGAGGAAGCCGATTGCCTGGCGGACAGAGTTGGCGTACTGGCACAGAGATTGCTCGATGTTGGCACAACAGATCACCTACGACACAAGCACGGATATGGCTTCCATATACAGTTGATCTGCAAGTCAGCACCTCACACGACGACCGACGAGATGAACATGGTCAAAGAATGGATCGAGGAACAGATCCCTGGTGCAAAGGAGGAGGGATATGCTTATCACGGCCAAGTCCGATACAACATACCCGCGCATGACCCTAATGCCGATGCAATGACCGTACAAACAGAAGAACAAGGACTTTCAGTTGGCAGGCTGTTCGTGTTACTTGAAGAGAACAAGGAGAAGCTGGGCTTGGAGTTCTACAGCGTCAGTCCGTCGACCTTCGATGAGGTCTTCCTCCGTGTTATGGAGAAACATCATGTTGAAGAGGAGATGGCGCCGGTTGTCAAGAAGGACTGGAAGTACTGGGTCAAGACGATCGGGAAGGGGTTGCTGCCGTTCCTGTTTATTTGAGATGCGCTGAAAGGTGTTGTACGATTTGCTTGGTTGATATCGCCTTTGTCTCGTCCTTGCTAGATTAATGTTTACATATTGACTTCTTGAGATCCAGATATATCGCGAAAAGAGGGAGCGAGGGTATGGTTTGTGCACTATACTTTCGTTCTCGTTTTCACGGGTCCTCTTTTATCAGTCAATAGCAACTTGAGATACCCTATTTGCTTGTGTCCTCAATGCTCCATAACGCCGCGCAATGCACATTCGTCGTAACCGACCATCATAGCTTCGTCCTCGGCTCTGCTTGCATAGCTCTCTGTTGTTCCATTATATATCCACTCGCAACCGGACTCCAACCCTGGCTCGCAATTTGTGGTATGGGAAACGGCGGCTTTCTCAAGTTCTGAGTGAAGAAGACGGGATGTCGCGTTGCAGCATCGAAGAATGAGGGCGCTGAAGGAGCCACGTGAGGTGGCATGGCTTCCACCTGAGACCGTGGTCTTAGTACTGTGGACTGTGCCTGCGAGCCTGGTAGTTGTGGGGTCTCGTGCACTGCGCGTCGCTGCTGGTGCACGTATGTAGGCTGCGCGGACTGTTGTGGAGGCTGGAAAACGTCAGTACGGTCGCCTATATGAGTATCGCAAAGACTGACCTTTGGCCGCGACGGCTGTAGGCTTGGTAACATCATCGACTTTGATCAATGTCCGCAGCTTCTACATGGCTATCACCAAGGTGCGGGCCCGCAGCCGTCAGCTGCAGCGAACCTCGGCAGATTGTGGGCCCAATGCGACGTCATGCCTGCCCTGTCGCGGAGACGGACGCACTTCCGGCCACCACTACGGCGGGCCACACAGCGTCAACATGTATGTAGGGAATATATACATGCCGTATTGAAGGACACAACGACAAGGTTCCGACATGCGGAAAACTCCTGTCTCAAGTTTCGCAGCTTCACGATGCTCGAGACTGAATACCACAGCATCACGTGCACTCCACTCTGAGCCGATTGTCAAAATCACCAATGGCACTTTCTACCGCCATCATCCCTCCTCTAAGCCAACCTCAAGCCAAGATGCCGCTTCAAATCCACCCTTGTTCCCCGACCTAAGTCTCTCCCTCCCATCCTTCTCAACACCAAACCAACATTGGGCCATCCTCTCCCCTTCTTCCACAATTCGGACGACATTCCTCCAAATTCTGCGCGGCCAATTACTCTGCTTCCCGCCCACGGCCCGGACATTTCCCTACCTCCTGTCCGAAGACGTTGAAAAGCAAAACCCGAACCTGCGGTACCCAGACCGTGCAATCGAATATGTCGGCTTCGACGTCGAGCGCAAGGCCTTTGGCGGCGCATATCTCTCTGCGCGCTACGAGTCTCTCAAAGAAGACACGGACTTTACTTTGCAACGGTACTTGACCGGCATTGTGACTATGAACCCGGGCGAGGAGGAGCTCAAGGCCAAAGCTATCTCAGACGATATCATGCGGTCTGTCATGGCGGATCTGGAGCTCGAAAGATTTCTGTCGAAACCTGTCGCTATGCTGTCTAATGGACAGAGTCGACGTGCAAGGATCGGGAAGGCGTTACTGACGCAACCGCTGATGTTGTGTCTCGACGCACCCTTCATTGGCTTGGATCCGATTGTCACGAGACACATCTCAGAAGTGCTGAGGAAAATGGCGGAGCAGAGGAAGCCGAGAGTTGTGCTGAGTTTGAGACCACAGGATGCAGTGCCGGAGTGGATAACGCATGTTGTGTATGCTGGGGAGGATGGGACAATTGATGCACTGGGGAAGAAAGAGGATGTATTTGCCTATCTGAAAGACAAGTATGAGGAGATTGAGAAGCAAGGACGTCGTGGAGAAGAGCTGCCTGCAAAGCTCGTTGAACTGAGAGAAGTTGGACGGCATCTATCCGAAAGCGGAAATTTTGAAGGCAGCACATCAACGTCAAGCAGTACGGCATTGAGCCGCGACGGCTACTCTCAGAAGGACACCTCCACCGTCCCGACTGGCGAGCCCGTTGTCGAAATGGACGGCGTACGCATCGCGTACGGCTCCAACTCCGTCCTCGGTGACTGGCACCAAACTGTGAACGACACTGAAAAACCCGGCCTACACTTCAATATCCACCGCGGCCAACGCTGGGGTATTTTCGGCGCCAACGGTTCCGGCAAGACCACCCTTCTCAGTCTCGTCACATCCGACCACCCGCAAACCTATTCCGCACCTGTCAAGCTGTTCCAGCGCTCTCGCCTGCCCGAACCCGGTGTCCCTGGCATCACCATCTTTGAGATCCAAGCGCGGATGGGCCATGCAAGTCCAGAAGTACACGCGCTGTTTCCGAAGTACCTGAGCGTGCGTAGAGCGCTGGAAAGCGCGTGGAGCGACACGCCCATCACACAGCCACGACTTGACGACGATGCAACGGCGCGAGTAGATGCGGCGTTGACGTGGTTCGAAAGCGAGATTCGGAATGGCGAGGGCAAGGCAGGACTAGCCTGGGCGAAAGACACGTTGTTCGGCGAAGTGTCGTATTCGGCACAACGCGTCCTCCTCTTCCTCCGCGCAACGATACGAAATCCCGACATCGTTATCCTGGACGAAGCGTTCAGCGGCATGGATGATCTGGCAAGGGATAAGTGTCTACTTTTCTTGTCCAGGGGGCAGACGATGGAGCTCAAGTACACTGATGCTGGTCCGAAGCCTGTGGCTAGAAAGGGAGAGGTGGTTGTTCCGGGTTTGCAGGAGCATCAGGCACTGCTATGTGTTAGTCACAGTAGACAAGAGATACCAGGGTGTGTTAGGGACTGGATCTGCTTGCCTGAGCCGGGGACGGGTCCGCCGAGGTTCGGGAAGTGGGATGGACCGGTGGAACTGGATGGGAAGAGGTGGGAGGAGATTTGGGATTGGCAGTGAAGCACTATAGAGCGCCAGTATATTGCATCATGCAATGCCCTTTGCCAGACCGTTCCAGTCGTGAAATATCAACATCCGCTCGCCACATAGATGATCAACATTCCCATGCAGCCATGCCTCGCCAGCAACAATGCGCCGCGGACGAACCTATAGACTTCCCCCGTAGCCGCATCCACTGCTCCCCTCCGCCCATCATCTACGACGACAACGTCAAAACATTGTGCTTTGCCTCTGCTTCGCCCGCGTACCCTGTCCATGCTCAACACGCTTTCATCAGGCCCACTGCGATAGCGCGGGTGCGTACATGGACCCAGAAACACAAAAGTGGCCTTGCTCCGACCACAGCCTTCGATACGAAGGCGCCATCCAACGTCCACCTTGTTGCTCCGGCCCGGCACTCGTGCAATGCTATCAACTTACCATGGTTGATATAAAGTATAGGAAGAACAGAGCAAAAATCATAGAGCATCATTATTGCGCAGTGCAATGGCAGGATAGCGCCACGTCCCTTTTCGCGATCATGCAATATAGTTGGGTGACGTTTCTCATGACGAAAGGGTTGAAGTTGCTGTAGATGAGTTTATCGGGCATAGCAAGAGGCACGGAGCAGCCGGGAGCGAATCCTGTGCAAACGGAGAGTCGATGATGAGTGTGTGGTCTGCTATGAACAGGCCACTTTGCGTCGACTCTATGCAGTTGGACACGATGGGTTGTGTGGGGAGTGTTTGTTCAGGTCAGCAGAGCACCGTGCCGAGCAAGGCTCGAGGTGCCCCTATTTTCGTACGATGATGTTCGACCAGTCTCTAGCTGTAGTCAAGATCCCGATGCCGATATGTAGAGTGCAACCAGGACAGACAGTGAAGTTCAATGGCGACGAGCCAACACTGAATTGAATATGTACGCCGAAGGTAATATCCTGTTGCCCTAACGCCTGTTGACCATTCCGGTGCGCATCCGCAATTGACCATGCCGCGTTACACGGATGATACCAATCCCAGTACCCGTGGTGCGGCATCACTCCCTTACGATGCTCTTTGACATCCAGATGAGGAGACTGAAGAGGCCGACATCCAGTACAGCAACCCGCGCCATGTGGCTGATCTCCCTGAACGACGAAAGACGTTTGAAAGTACTCGCGAGAGTTAAACATCGTAGGACCTCAAAGACAGCAGAACTCGAACAAACAACGCCCCAAAGCAAACCCAGCCGAAACACCTTACAAGCCGCGCAAGAAGATCGTCGAAACTACGCAAACAGATTTTGCAGTCTCCGTGATCGTACATTCGCAGGTCGTATCGTATCGTTCGTAAATCATGTCCAGCACATTATGTAACTCATAGAAAATGAAGAGTCGAGAAGCATTACTTTGAGTAGGGCTTGTTCATCAGCGCGATCTCGCGCGCGACAGTAGCCCACTCAAGCTCGCGGCGAAGGGGTTCGTTGCGTCGCTGACGCTGAAATTCTTCCCATTTGAGAAGCTCGTACGTGAATCGAAGATGCGGTTGAATAATAACATTCAAGCGCCGGGCTCGTACGAAGCAGCTGGAAAGGACTGTCAGTGGAGTCAGTGGTCAGCGGGGATTGGAACCTACTATGCGCGAGGAAAAGACAGGCCCATCTCGTTCATTACTTCTGCAATGCAAATCGTTGCGGACCGTGATACACCTACCCTGCAGTGCACAAGGGTGGCACCTCCGTCGCGCTTGCCTGCTTCTTTTGGATATTAGCGAGATGTTGTAATACGAGATAGTCAAGCAACTCACCGATAAATTTCAAGCATCGCTCAAACTCAGCCCAGAGCGGATCGACGCCGTTATCTTGCACGCGATCAATCATGAGAAAATTCTCGACAGGCCAATTAAGTCCCTTCTTGAGATCTTCGGGCCAGGAGAGCGACTCTCCAACGCTCAAGATGCGCGTGATCCCCAGTTCATGGAGAAGCTCCGGATTGTTCGCGTGCCCAAGGTTGCCGAGGTACATGTATGGCAGGATTCTGCTAGGTAAACTACCGTCAATCTTCGAAAGCCATTGGGGTTCCGGGATATTGAAGACACTCTGATTGAATCGTGGGGATTCTTGTAGAATGCGAGGTTGTATAGCTGTCAAGAGCGCAACATCAGAGGGATATGCAAAGAAGTTTCGTCCCTTGTCGCGGTGCATTTGTACCCAAGCATCATGCACAGGCAAGCCTTCAGCATACATGAAGTAGGCCAACGCAAGAAGTGTCGTCTCTGTGTACCCATCTGTGCAGTGAATAAGAAATTTGCGTGGTGTCGCAATGTCGTCAAGCTCGATGGCCTCGTCTTCGTCCGATCTTCGTCGCTTGGAACGCTTCGCCTCGTGCGGATTCGCCAACTCGTACATCCACTTGCACATCTCCATTAGGCCGTCAACCTCTGCGTGAGACCAAGTTGGAGGCATGATGCTCCCCGAAGAAGGGAACTCCATATGAAGTGCAGACTTGCGATTGCTTCTCTCCAATCCCATACGAAGGGCTCGAAGCGAGCGCGATTCTGGTACATGCGCGAGGTCGGTAGCTTCAATAAGCATGTCATATGCATCCTCGCCCACACAATCAGGATTGAGACCAAGGTCAGGCGTAGGCCCTAGGAAGATGTTGTTGCTGATTTCTGAAGCCTTTGACATTGCACACATTTCGTAACGTTCCCAGAAAACTGTAGTTCGGTCAGCCAATCGATCGTTCGACCAACCAAT
>TARA_R110002003_G_scaffold48_5_pt1 | contig 56261 bp, 68 predicted proteins | sample TARA_R110002003 | Tara Oceans TARA_R110002003 (sample SAMEA4396441) | marine metagenome | biome: Westerlies Biome; feature: [SRF] surface water layer (ENVO:00010504); material: water (ENVO:00002006), including particulate matter (ENVO:01000060) such as... | depth 5 m | reverse complement strand
TAGTCTTTGTTGATTGAGAAGGCATCTTGATGTTGATGGGTGGTGTTGAGGTGTTTGGAATCGATGGGTAGTGTGTAATGCTTTGGAGGCTGCTGTGGGTGTGATGATGGTAGATTTGGGCACAATCTTGTTGAATATATATATACTCAGCACGCTGCAAGTTAGTTGAGATGTCTCACATTTTGCATGTTTAACAAATCTTCTATTTGATATTTACTAGGAGGAGTGTTGACAAGGTGTACTCACAGTCTTGAGGGTGAGCCAACAGTGAATACGTGTGGTCTGTGAGTAGGTATTGTTTGTGTATATAGTGTGGCGAAGACCTGATCCTACCTTGTTCGGGCCGCTTTTCTGGCGTAATATTAAACCTCGCTAATCTATGTTCCTCGGAAAGTGCTATATCCTTTTGAAGTCGTTCCTCCTCTTCCTCATCCTAATTTTGATGCGATGTACGCGGGCTTGGGCTTTAGTTTTCAGTCGCCATTCTATCTTCGTCGCACAAACTCCACATGGTTGACGGAGGCAGCTTCAAACGGAGAACTCGCCGGCACTTTGACTCGGCGATCAATAATGGCTTCCAGTGCATGTCGGCTGCCAAGTCATGCGGCGCCGCTTATGGCATTAAACGGTACATAGTAGCATGTTTCGATTCTATCTTCTAGATTTGGGTCTGCCCCAGCAGCGAGAACTATACGCACAGTCTCGGCATGATCGGCGCGAACTGCAAGCTGAAGCGGTGTTTTCCCGTAGATGCTGCGAGCAATCACATCAGATGAGACCAAGATGGCGAGCTGAGTAACGTCGCCGCTGTAGGTCGCTTTCTGTATAAAAAGATCCGCATCGTGGAAGGGAGAAAGCTCTACCGAAGAAAGTAACGAGAATTGCAAGCTGCTGTTCGTCGTTGTCCTAATGTCATCTGGTCGTGCTTAAGTCACGGTGGAGCAAACGTCGTTAATGAAAGGAGATGGCGCTTTGTCTGTTTCGGACTAGTGGCACACGGACCCAGAACAAATGCGCAACAACGAAATGATTCACCAAGGACGGGAAGAAACATGAATGTCAAACACTTCTCTGAATCTACAGCAGACAGGACGTCTTATATATTGCGGTGCAAACATAGCCCGATCGAGGATGCGACTGTGCCGCAAGCTCCGCGACCTCGTCCTGTGTCAGCAGGGCGGGTCTAAATTGTCCGCCCTGAGCATCTGGCATGTTAGTTAGTCATAAATCTCACCATATTGAGGAGTCGAAATTCACCGGGCATCTGTTAACACAGCTTTATGCAGGGCCGTTGAGAGGCTTCAATGCGCATAACTACTTGTCTAACTGCTTTGAATGAACACGCACTTGACCTGCACAACTCTTCGTCTTTGAAAGAGAAGGGTATCTCATCAATGATCGAATACAAGCGCAGTTTGAGCTTTTCTTCACTGCCATAGTTGTCCACCTTCGCACTTGCCGACATTATCGAATGGCGACGTCAGTGCGAAACGAACAAGGTAGGCATACTTCGACACTGAGCACTTCGCTCCTTCTTACCAACTGCAGCACAGCCGCCGTCCAAAGTGCGAAGCACTCCATGTCAGACCACTTCCACTTTGCTCTTTCTTTTCTCATCTAACAACCTAGGATTATATCTTCAACTCAATTATCGTGCCACTAGTTACACAATCAAACGTCCGTATCACACGGATGTTCATGGCAATCTCACCTTGGCCATGGACCATCCTCCTCACGGTGGCGGCTTCGATGCCCATTCGAGACGCAGCTAGAGATCCTGCGTTGGCAGCAGAACACTCATTCGACCTGCTATGGGAAGAAAAGTCCGGCACCTCTCATGATCGGGGCGACCCAGGGGCATACCGCATCGGCTATGGCCTGGTAGCTATGTTATGCATATCACTGCTGGCCGGCACGGTCGGTATGTGGAATTCTTCGCAGAGCTTTCGTTGTCCAGCCCTGACTTCTAGGTCATCGGATACGCCACATGGACCGAAAAGCCTTCAAAAACCTCACCTCCACGCACTATATGCTCTTCCTCCTCTACGTCTTTTCGACGGCATTTGTTCTGACCTCCGCCATCATCGTACGCAAAACCGGAATTAGGCGTGGCGTCCTTCGAGACATCACTGACATCGTGATTAGGAAGCTGGTCTTGGCCTCTCCAGTGAACTGCTATGTTCACTAGCGGTCCGCCTGTGTGCTGGTTTCTATCTTGGCAGCAAGGTGTTCATGTACGTTCTGCTCAATTTCCGTCCATATCACAGCCTGGGTCAGGTATAGCGGGCATAAACTACTAATGTGAATGCGGAACGTAGCATTGTGCGACAGAGTGTTCCAAGGACTGGTCCACGCATGTACCACCGCATGCGACTAACAAACTCTTCGTAGGTATCAATTTCTCGTTGAACGGGCGCACGCCCTTCGATCACCTTACATGCGCCGGACCAAAGACTGGATGTGGATAGCCAGCACGTTCTTCATCATCTTCGGTTTCGGAGCCTTAACCTTTGTCACGTTCAAGTGGCCTCTCTCCAACATCGCTGGAGCCGATGGAAGATGCCGGATGGGCCTCCGACGACGTGCTGCGTTGCCTATCCTCTGTTTCGACGTGGTCATGAACATCCTCTTAACAGTCATCTTTGTCTACCTCCTGTACCCTGTCATACAGTCCAACAGTCACGCCGTCTCTCGCTGCTCGGCAAGCCGCCTCGCCGTCAATATCGGCAATTGTTGCAGGAGGAAGCGAGATAAAACTGTGCAGCTTCGAACCACAAACCCGTATGTGGCAAGGCGGCTTGAGACGCTCCTATGGCGCACCTTCATTGGATCCTGCTTAGTGCTGCTACCAACGGTGGGCAACTTGCTTCAATTGACAATTCTTGAAGGGAACGAGTTGGGATTCGTCTGTCTAATCTGCTGCACCTTGGATGGTAGGTCTTGCCTATGACTCTTGGACAGGATGCTGATCTTGTAGTCACTTGGTCTTGTGGCGTCTTTCACTGGCTTGTGGTATCGTCGGATGCCGATGAGAAAGTCTTCAACGCGTCAGTGCCAAAGCAAACGCGCTGTATAAACACGAGAGCAACTGGCTGACAGCAGAAACAGAACGCAACGTGCTCGCGCAATGCGCGACGAGCATACGCTATGGCAAGTGCGCCGACCATATACGCAGTCACGAAAGTTATCCCTCGACATGATCTCGACAGATTCGGATAAGGGCATCGAGTCTCCGCCCCTGGAGCTGTCAGACGCCACAGTGATCCCCACCCCCATACATATACGTCAAGGGTCGGAGCCGCCCTCATAGTACTACTTCTTCAAAGCCTAACTCAAAACACCTAGGCAGGGTCAGAAGTCGGAGTCTTCCGCCTCCATGATGGCTTGGGAGAGGAGGCCCCGTTTGCGCGACCTTGCTACTTTTTTCAAAACCATTGGCGGTGTCGCTGGCGAGTGATCCATTGAACCCTCTTTCTTTCCGCGCCATGCAGCCCTGTATTCGGCTGTGGTGCGACCCTGGTGTTGCGGCTGAGGCACGATTGCGGAGTCGATGTTGAGGCTTGATGAGACAAACTTGAAGATGATGAAGAGGACAGCGCCAGTCAGGCAGCCTATGAGACCAGCTGTTCCCAGAAAAACATAGGCTGTCTACAATCGTCTTAGCTAAGCACATTTGGCAAGCTTCATGGCACGGGGAAATGCTATTCATACCTCAATTCGGTCCAGCCACTTCACAGAGAATGGAAACGTGACGATGTTGATGATTGCACTCGCGAGATGGATGAAAGGTAGCAGAATGAAGCTGCAGAGGACCCATATTGGGGACAGGAGAAACACAGCGCCTCTGAGAATCTGACTAAAGGGCCACCAGATGAGATACAGGACCACAAAGATGACGAAGCGGACGTCGGCCATGGCGGCGATGAGATGGCAGGGCGCCAAGACTGGTGTTGCAGATGGTGACTGAGGCTACGGCGCGCTCATGATGACGCATTCGGGTCACTGGCAGAAGGCGGTTCTTGCTTCCTTCCCCCGCGATGGCCGTGGTGGTGGATGGTACGGTGATGGAGGCTCGGCGGTACTTTCACTGCGGCCGCACGATGACTGCGATTGGCTCATGCGGGGCAGCGACTGAACGTTATCGGCGAGTGCTGCAGCCATGCAAATCGCGACCCCTGTGTGCCGCCGCATGCAATCCTGAGTGCGGAGAGTTGACTCCATCGTGAACCGCAGCCTACGGGGTTGATGAAGCAGCAGGAGCGCCATTGCGCCCGCCGCTACCGCTACCGCACAGGACATGGGCAACCAGCCGTCGTCCAATTCGAGGTCGACGACGCCGACGTCGAATCCACAGAGCCCGAGCAGCGTGACCACGGCATCACATGCGCACAAAGAACGGCCTCCGCATCCGCACATCCCACCCTTCCACCAAACGGCGCGCAGGAGAGAGAGCATCCCGGCGCTGTCCACGGTCAAGTCGCAAGCCGCGCCCCCATCCGCGTCCTTTGAGAACGCCGAGTCGCATCCCACGTCGACGTCAACCCGCCCGCACTCGCGTGGGCGCTCGCAGACGGTCGCGACCGCAACCACCACCGCCCTCGCCAACAACCTGCGCGCCGCACAGGACAGCGTCAAGTCGACCTTCTCCGCGCACGACACCATGGGCAACGAGCAGTCCAAGGGCGGCTCCAAGGACAGCTCCAAGGACAAGGGCCGCCTCTCGCGCGACATCACCCCGCCGCACCTCCAGCCCACCACAAGCCCGCCCGAGAAAGCGCAGCAGCCCCAGCCCCCGCCAGAGCCCGCTCCTTCACCCTCGCCGCACACCAGGCCCGTCGATGTGCCCGCAGTCGCGCGCGACGAGCTGCCCAGCAGCAGGACCGACGACGCCGCCCTCGCCGTCTCGATAGACCCCGCCTCTGCCTCGCAGCAGGAGTACATTGTCCCCTCGTCGCACTTCAGCCGCCCGCCGCGCCTGCCGCTGCCCATTGAAGAGGAGGACTACCGCCCAGGCTCGCCAATTGAGCACGATGAGGTCGAAGGCGCGCTGCCCCGGCATCCGTCGATGCTCAGCACCACCACCGCCGACGACGAAGACCTCGGAGACGAGTTCAAGGGACCAAACAGTGGACGGCCGACGGTGCCGACGCTGATAGAGTGGGAGGGCGAGGGCGAACGCGTGTACGTGACGGGCACGTTTGCGGGCTGGGATCGCAAGTACCGGCTGCACAGAAAGTAAGTACAAATGTTTGCTTGCGCGCCTTGCAGGTTTCAGAGCTCGGGGCAGCACCCATGCCGCCTGCCCCGGCTGCCTGCGTCTACCCGTGTGGCTGTCTGTGTCATACGCGACCTCTGAGACGCCGTCAATCATCTCGTCTCCTGTCCGCCAGCCTTGCAGCCTTTGAACCTTATGTCCCCAAGCCTGCGTGTCCGCGTGCTCTCGAGGGTTACACTGCACACCGACTGTACTGACATGTCTTCTCATATAGTGGCCCCAGCAAGAAGAAGAATGCCCTCTCTGCCTACATCCACATCACCCCCGGCACCCACCATCTCGCATTCCTCGTGGACAACGACATGCGGACGTCGGACAAGCTGCCCACCGCGGTTGACTACACCAACATCCTCGTCAACTACATCGAGGTCTCGTACGATGCCGCCCCTCCGCCAGCACCCATCGCCGCGGAACAAACAGAGAAGCAGAAGCAGGATGCCGCCACGCCCGTGCAAGATCGCGATAAGCCGTCAGGCATCTACCCGCCACAGGTGATGCCGAAGACCCCCGAGCTACAGCCCATCAAAGCGCCGCTGCCAGAACCACCAAAACCAAAGATCCCTGAGCCGACCAAGAAATACCACCAAAACATCCCGCGGTATTTACTCGACCTCGATGCGCCAGAAGAGAGCTCGAGGTTCGCACGGGCCAATGCAATGACGAACAACCTGCCGACACCACCGACGCTGCCAGGGTTCCTGGGTAAGAGCATACTAAATGGCACGACGCCGCACAAGGATGACAGCAGCGTGTTGATCATGCCGAATCATACCGTGCTAAACCATCTGGCGACGAGCAGTATCAAGGATAATATCTTGGCGACAAGTGCGACGACAAGGTATAAACAAAAGGTACGCCTCCAATTTTCAGTTCTCCATTGGAGAACCCGAACTAACGTGGACTCAGTTCTTGACAACCATCATGTACAAGCCCAAAGAGGAAGACCCGGATCGATATTGACCCTTGGACACGGCAGCGGTGGCGCTTCGGCCGAGTAAATTTTGTATTTTGTGTTTTTGCATCACGAGCGATATGATACGACGTTATGTGTGAGCTGAGCCGAGCTAAGCCGAGCGTCATGGGACCCCTTTGAAATACCCAGGTCTACCACGGCTCAGAAAAATATTCCATCTACGGCTAGTTGGGACAGCGTTGGGCGGAATTAAAGATTACGACGGCATAGAAAGGAGTTGGATGGAGAGTCGAAGAATAGAAAATCCCATGCATCATGACATGCACCTTCCACGACTTGATTTGCGCGGCGCGGAAATTCGGTGGTGATGTGTACGGATGTGTGCGAGCGCGGAGAAAGATCGACTTAGTGCTTCAACCATCCCCTCGCGCGTGCAGCTTCGGTCCCAAAATCACGCAGCCCACCCCTCTTCTCCTCATACATTCCATGCTAACCTGCAGATATCTCAACATCCGCCACCCCATCCCGATCCCATCCCAATCCAAGACACTCCTTCGCCCCCGGACGGAACAACAAGCTTAGCCCATGCTGCATGCCCCCCACCATCATGCGCACCATGTCTTGGTGCATCGACCTCGCCTTAGCGTCCCGCCGGCTGCGCTCTGTTCCGCAAACGGACGTAGTGAGTGCGGTGGGCGGTTTGGCCCGGGGACGGGGATGCGAGGCAGGAGCGTTGCCACTGCGATGGAGGAAGTGTGGTAGTGGTGGAGACGAGTCGACGGCTAGGATAGACTAGGCAGAAACGCCAAGGATGCGTTCGGAGATGGAGGGTTTGTGGTCCGGTGATGGAGTGGGGGTGGTGGTGGTGGGAGGATGTTTTGTTGGATGGAGGGATGTGGTGATGTCCTTTCGGGAAGTTTCTACGTTAAGTGCTACAGAATCGAGGGAAATTTCAAGTCGTGTTTTGAAAGACTTGAGATTAGAGATGGTTTGCATCTGCCAGCAATCCCGCCTTTTCTTGCTGAATTTTAACGTCCACTTGGCTCCTTCCAGAGTATGTGCGCAGCCACGCTGTTCGTCCCTGGGCTTTGCCCCCATGCAGCTCGTCGTGCTCAGATCACACGTCTATAGTGCCCGTTGAAGTCATCGCGCTTCCCTTGTTTCGGACTGGCCTCGGCTTCGTTACGGTCATCCACCTCAGCGTGCAGAAGCTTGGTCCCCGTTTCCACACTACCTAGGTGTGCATCCAATGGTAGCACACGTGACTGTTGGAGGGAGCTAGCTTGCACTATCCACACTTCACCTCATCAGGAAGAATCATGGACACATGATCTTGATCGTCTAGCTACCGCTGGCTTGAGGTGCTAAGCTCGACTACTGCAGAGTCGAGCCTGATGTCCAAGATCTTGAGTTTTGGGCGCGGTGTTGTTGCGATCAGTACCATATATTTCAACGCTTGGATGCGCTCTTCGTCGGGGAATCCCACCTTAACCACTGCTTTCTGTAATGCATGATGGTGAGTTCGGGATATGCAATCTGTACCTTGGTTCTAGCTGCATAAGGCGAAGCAAAAGAGGAGACGGACGCTGAACATGACGACTTGGTCGGATTTCTGCATGGGGTGCGTACAATAGTGCAGAATATAAAAGGCTCTCCATCCCCCCCGGATACAGTGCCTCATCCGCTCACTTCCGCTCTCGAGTCCACCTTCCTTTGAGGCTCTACCTCGTTCCCGTCATTTGAGACTTGTAGACAATATTGTCACTTACTCACTCTTTCCACATACCATAACCTCACAGACCAACATGCCCTCCTACAACAGCCTCTCCTGGGGCCGCAAATCCAGAAAACCAAATGGCGACGCATCGTCTCTTGCTGGTTCAACGTCTTCCAAGAAGTCGTCACATGGCCGTTCGTTTGGCCACAAGATCTGGAACAGGTTCTCCCTGCTGTCAGGTATCGATATCGACGCGGAGTCAGATTGCGGGGACGCTTCTGCCGCCGGACCAAGTCACTCAGATCCTTTGGCGACGCTTCCTGCCATCTCTGTGAGTGCTGCCCAGGATGGGTTTGCGGCTGCTGCTGATGTCGATAATCAGTGCGGATCCAACGAAGGCGACTTCACTGGCTCGATGATGGACGAAGTCAACGCCAGCGTGCCATCAAGCTTACGCACCAGTGTTGCCGACCCAAGTGGTGACCAAGATCGGCCTGAAGCTGGTATTGACCCCAACCTTGCTGGACATAGCACCGAGGATCTCGGCGACTCGGTGATGGATGAGATCAATGCCAGTGTACCGAGCAGTATGTACACCAGTGATGCTGGCCCGAGTCGTTCAGCGATTGAGCTAGATCGCGGCACCGATGATGAGTATACTGGTTCCATGATGGACGAAGTCAACGATATGTCCGCCAGCATGCGGCACAGCACGTACTCAGGGTCCACGTATTCTACATATCGTGGCGCCAGCGCTGCTTGGGAAAGCCAGGATGGATCCAGCGTCGTTGAAGATGTCCCAGCCAACTCAGTCCCACAGGAAGCAGCTGAGAACGTTCAATCAGGTGATACCCAGGACTTACACCCTGCTCTTCGATCAGGGTTCAACGTCGATGACATCTCGGAAGCGAGTGTTGGCGTCCGCCGCACTGACTTGGCTCGACGTAACCGGGTAATGCGCCGTATAGGTTTGGATGGTAGGCTACCTGTCCCTATGCGTTCATCTCAGCGTTCCTTAGCCCAATCCTCCAACGTATTTGATTGAACGAAAAAGCTGACGAAAGCGAGCAGTCCTTCGGGAACCTGTGGCGAGCGTGGCCAGCGAGACAGCCACCGCACAAGCATTGTTGATATCAGACATGCTTCACTCTCAATGCTCCTTCCCCACTGAGAACGCTCGTTTCTCCTTGGGCGTCCCAAACAGGGGCGAGCTCGACACTTCGCCCGAGTTTTACACGCCAATGCCCGGCTGCGAAGAGCTTCAAACCCATACTCGTGGGTCTTTGAGGAGGGATTCATTCCAGCTTCGTGTTGATGCGATCAATGCGATACGAAGGGATGCCGCACGTGCAAGAGCTGCACTCTGTCAGGACGAGCTCGACGATGAGGCTTACATTCCGAAGCCATGCAGGCTATACGGGCCACCAACATTGGAACAACATCAGCGCCAACTTGCATCTGAGATCGCGGCGCCATCAGAAGTGCATCCTCAAGAGGAGTCCGCGACAAAATGGATCGATCGGAAGCTGGAAAGCTTCAATCTCAAGGAATTCCATTCCCACTTTGGAAAGCCAAGGAGTGGCAGACTCCTACATAATCGTGTAAGGGAGCTGCAGGTGACCGCGCGAAAGAGCATAGCCGTCGGGCCCCCGGGACAAACGAAGGTCCCTAGTGAAACCCTTATTTGGATGTCGAAACTCGAGGCCAATGACAGGAGCTCGGCGGCCAAGCTCCTTGAGGAAGCACGAAAGATCAAAGGCAAACTTGACAGGCTCGAGGTCAGAAAAGCAGCTTTGATCAATCAAGCAGCCTTGGAAACTCCTTTTGGAAGCTCGCAGTCGAAAAGGGTCTGGGATCGAATGTCATCAAAGCAGTACTGGCATGTGCCAACCAGGGCATTCGCCAATAGAAAGAGAGGTACCGACGAGGTAGAGGCAGATAAGTGGGACGAGCAAAACGTGAATTGGGAGGGTGATGCGGTAGGACTTGAGAATGCCCAAGGTAGCACCCCTGCCGACGCTGGACCCCTCTCAGGGGAGGCCAAACGCCTATGCCAATCGTCTAGCATGCCCTCCATGATGAACAAAGCCAAGACCGATCGTCCTGAAGAGTTTCCGAAGGAAGCTGTCCATACTGAAGGTAGTATCTCAGCCAATGCTGGCCACCTCGGGGATGAGGTCCAACAGCCCCTCCATCCATCTAGCATGCCATCCCCTGTGAGCAAACCGAAAGGCAGCTTCTTCGAAGATCAATGGATGCAAGCTATCGATAAGCGTTGGTTTGAACTTTCAGGCAACGTTGCACCCGCCGGTGCCAAATCTCGACCGTCGTCTGATCCGGGCGCGAGTTATGGCAGCCGTGAACTGCGTCCTAGTCGCCAACGGACTCGGAGATTTCGAACGAAGGGGCCGATAATACCATCTGCCACAGGCCAAAGTATCTGGTCTCCGGACGTCGTCTATCGTTTCAGGAAAACCGACCCGCTTCCCTCTGCTTCAACCATCAGTATGGGCGACGGCAACCTAAAGGAGACCAGTCAGAATGTGCAGGAACCAGTCTCTGATAAGGACTTGTCCATCTTGTCCATTCAGACGGTGCAGCAGACCGCGTCGCGCGGAGAAGAGCCTCTTTTCCCGCCGTCTTTGTTCCCACTCCCAACCGATGGAGAGGAATCGCCGTCCGGCCGTGACCAACATGAATTGGAGATAGCTCCTCTGAAAATACACAAAGCTGAGCCTGCGTCGACCGTCGCGGAGTTGTCGAGGCAGGGTGAGCTTTCGGAGAAGGCTCGTGGTAAACTCCCGCTGTCGCTTGAGAGTTCGGATCCCTCAACACCGAGACCGAATGCAATAGCATCGGACGATATGCGCATTGATTCAGTGCAGAAAGGTTCCTATCCGATGATCAAAAATATGGTCCAGGAGTGAAGCCTTCGCGTCGTCGCGGAAGGAGGGGTTGCGGTACTGCTGTTAGGGCATTGAGCGTTAGAGTGGTTTGTAACGAGGCACTAGATACCCTAGGTTAAGTTTGTCAATTGATGCAGATCGCTTCCGATGGATTACCGTACCTTGTGCCATCGTCGAAAGCACCGGATGATTTTAGGATAGTGGATGGACTTCAGCCGCCGGAGTGATTCGGACAGGAGAATCCCACCCAAACGACCTTCTCTACCACCGCATGACGACCATAGTAAGAACAACGATCTACAGCGTGTGTATGGTAGACACAACCACAAGCTGGAAACTTCTCAACGACGCGGAGACACATTCGGAGGATGCACGCGTGGTTGCGGAAAGGCGTAGGTTCAGTTGCACGGAATCGCGAGCAAGCGTACAACCAGGAGCTAGGAAAGAACTCAAGTAGAAATTGCTTTTGTGTGTACTGGGGCCATGGCAGCCTGAAGGTAGACGCGAGCAAATTGCGGTCCAACCTTCTTCGATACCGAATCCCAGGGCAAGGGGTCTTGGGCCAACGGTCCGAAGATCAACCACAACGACGGGCTTCGCTGTAATTAGCATTCTTCAGGCGTTGAGACATGTCACCTCTATCCTTCGTGGCTGGACATCGGTAGGGTTGAAATGCTCATTGGTCGTGTTGGCACCACTTCGGGTGGCGGCGCCTGCAGCCTGGCTCGTGAACACGCGATGAACTTGACGCCACGAGCTTGTCGCTAACTTTAGCTGAGTAACCAGGCAACCTCTTCAACTGTCGAATGACAAATAACCCACACAACCCTGCGACCTGGTAGTGTCTCAGCTCGCACATGGCACTTGTGAGCGACGGACGGCTGTGGCTTATGGTTCGTCGGCCGGCAATGAGAATATAATGAGATCGTCAAGAAAAGGCGTCAGAATGCGCTATGCGCGGTAGATGACTTCATAAGCACGGAAGATTTCTGGCTGGTGGTGCCTGAAGAAAATGATGACGAGAGAGGCTTGGACTATGTTAGTAGCCTAGGTATGGCCCACTGGCTGCAATGGCAGTGGCAGGCGGCAGTCTGACGAAGTGGGCACATGACCGAGCAGACATGCGGTACACCGTGGGGTCATACGCGGGCGTAAAGATAGGTCATACAAGTTGAGAGTGCGGCAGCGAAACCGAGGGGCTGAAGGCTGAAGGAGGTGGAGAACGAAGAGCATGGACCAATCCCGTCAGCCCTAAATCTCTTGGCGACAGGCAACTTCCCAAATCTCTGTCCACTCAGCGTCACGAACACCCCATCTTGCAAACTGCGATCCATGTATATTCTGTTCCCTTGTGCTAATCCAGTCAGCGCACCCAACGGTGCCTATCTTAACTAGCTAACAAGGGGGACAGCCAGATGAGCGCAGAGCGTGCGTAAGAGATGTACGAAGGAAATCATCAACGCAACCTGCAGCTAGGCGGGAGGGTCAAAGAAAGACAGTCAGGATACATAAGGAAGACGGCAGCGAGTGAAGTAGCAATATGTACAACAGAAGTAAAACAACACAACCCGGACGAGTTATCCTGGTGGTCATCTCATTCCCCGTATGAATCGGCCACGAGCCGAGGATCAGACAAGGAAGCGTCGCACGCGAGAAATGACGCCGGCAGCATGATCCGTCTTGCCCTCTGTAACGCTACGCTTCTGGGCGGATCCGTCCGCCCATGCGGCAGTCAACGCCGCTTCGACCTGCGCCTGCTCGCTGTATGGCTGCTGCAATGCAAGCTGCTGCACCTTGGTGTTGACCGCTTGTTGCGTGAAGGGACCTGTCTTGGCGACCCATTCAGCCTGTACGAATGGCTTTGCTGCCCACCGGGCGTCTTCTGGGTCGGAGAAATCTGTCGTTTCATTGTAACCCAGTTCTTGAAGCTGCGTAACATTGAAGGCCGCCATCTGTATGAGTTCAGCTAACTGGAAGCAGGAGGCCCTTGGAGCTGTGCTTACCATGTCGTGGTCTTCGTGAATAAGATTGTGGCAGTGGAACATGTACACTCCATTCCTGGGAAGAAGTGAAACGAGTCAGTCCTTGTCTCACATTGATTCACGTACAAGTTCAACATACCAGGGGGCATAGTGCGCTTCGACAAGCACTTCCTCGTTCTTGCCAAGCCAGACTACGTCTTTCAGGCCGGCTGATTCGTATGCTTCGACACCACGTCCGTTGCGCTGGAGGATTCTAAAATCAACAAGATGCACATGGATGGGATGCGTCCAACCTCCGCTCTTGTTCTCGAGCTTCCAAATCTCCACCTTGCCGCGTGGGACATTTGCAAGCACTCGATTGGCGGCATCAGCGAAGCCGACATCGTTGATCATCCACTGACTGTTGGACCGATGGAAGCGAAACTGATGATCGATCCCCGAGGATGCTGGGGGGAATGGCACCGTGCGCAGTGCTGAAGGCACAGTGGACGTATCAGAAACCGGGGTCGCGCTGACCTTGAATTGCATGACCTTATCGGTATTGTCATACTCCTCATCAGTGCCCAGCCCTCCGGCATCTTGGATGTTTCGAAGTAGAATAGTCTGTCCGGCATACGCCGAAAAGTCGAACACGATTTCCCATCGCTCAGCAACAGCAGTAATGACGTGTTGCACTTGGACGGTGTTTTGCAACAAGCCCGCATCCGATGCGATGACCTTGAACGGAAGCCTCGTGCCAGTAGCGGTGGATCTGACAAAGTACAGGTCGAAGTTGCGGGACACTGCAGCATTGAGGATACGGAAGCGGTACTTCCGCGGCTGGACGTTCATGAAAGGCCAAGGGACTCCATTTACGTGGTTGACGTCACCCCACAGACTGTCTTCCTCGCCGAGACTCGATTTAAGCGTACCGTCTGCGTTGTAGTACTTTGAGGACAGCACTAGTGGGATATCAAATTGGCCATAACCGGTCGGAAGGCCGAGTGCGTTCTCAGCAGGGTCAGTGACGAGGTACGCGCCAGCTTGACCGAAATATGCATTCTCTGCGGTCTAACATGATGTTAGCGCGGGTAATGCTTCGAGGGTATCAGAACTAACAAAGTGAATGGCGTGATCGTGGTACCAAAGGAACCTCGCGGACTGGCTGTTGGGGTAGTAATAGTCCTTGTACTGTCCAGGCAAGATCAAATCTTCCGCCCATCCATCGAAAGGCGCACGCGACGGCGATCCGTGAAGATGAACTGAGCTCTCTCGATCGCCATGATTTACAAAACGAACGACCGTTTCGGTCCCTCGAGGCACGATAATGGTAGGACCCGGGGAGGTACCATTGTACCCCACGAGACGAGCCGGCTGCTTCCCAGGATATACTTGCTGAGTGTATGGCTTGATGTCCATCTCGTAGTACCAAACCTCCTTGTTGGTCACCGGGTTGATCACCTTCCTACACGGAGTTAGTGAATCTTCTTTCTTTGTCCTAGGTGGACTCACTGCTTAACCTGCGCAACGGGTGGAATGGGAAGAGCGACAGAGTACAAGGTATACGCAGGGCTACCATCTCCACCACCTCGCTGCGCAGGAACGTTTGCAGGGTCATCTTCGACGATACCTGCAAGAGCAGCAGCCTCCGACTGCGGAATTTGACTGGCAAAACGATCGGGTGCCGGTCTGACCTGAGCCAAACCTGGGGCAGCCAAAGACAGTGCAAGAGCTGCTTGCGTAATGAACGACAACATAAGGGTAGTGTAAAGATGTAGGTCTTAAAAGAATGTGAATATGACAAGCTGGATGCTGATCGGTGTAGTCCTGGTCATCAGCGCCCTACTTATACCTATGGCCACTACACGCCGAGCTTCACGATACAGGCAACACATGAGTTCTGACTTCGAAAAGCCACCCGCACATGCTTCCGCTCGTGCGTTTACGAGAGACTAGTTGGAATGAACAATCGTCCACGGACTTCCACAACACACACACGATCAGAGAAAGGGGTGTTGAGCCCATCGATATCATGACGCCGACGAAGCCACGAACAGTTCAACGAGGCTAGCACAAAGTTCGACACCTCAAGACCCTCACCAGGCCCTTGGTTGCCAATAGTTTTCTACGAGCTTAGCCTAGCTTAACAGCTGGAAGCGACGAGGCATGGTTCACCTGCCTACTCTTGACATTAGCTTGTTTGGAACGACGTATACGAGATCACCTGAAGGAGTTGCAATTTCCTCTCAACTCGGGGTGGACGCCGACTTACGGTACGATACGAGAATGTGGGTACAGCCTACTGCATCTTGAAGGATGTAACTGAATCGCGCAAGATCGAGCAGGCAACGATGACCATCTCCCCTCGTGGCCCCCAGAGAGGATCCAATGGGTCGAAGCGGTTCGTTCATCACACCACAACCCCAGTTGTGTCCTATACTAGTTCCTACACAAGGAATCCTCATCAAAACGTACAAGCTGTTGCAGCTTGCATCACGTCTTCACATCTTGCACATTGCCGCCAGCCAAGACTGTACATGTCGAAGTCCGCCGTGGGCTTGGCTTGGCAGTGCACCCTTTCCCGCCCCGAATCACATGGTCTCAAAAGGACTAACAATAGGCATCTAATAGGTTCTCGATTACGTAGATCGCTCCCGGTAGTGCACAGATCTTGCCTAGCGAGCTGCGGTTCGGTGCGGCTACTGCCTTGGAACGGGCCGCTGCAGGGGTATGGCAGTACTTGATGTCAACTGTGGAAGAAGCAAGGCACATCAAGATCTCTGACAAACTCATGGTCCCCTTTTGGAGGACGTTCAGTGAAATCTCCACTCACCTGCACCTTTCTTTCAGCCACCAAGTCGCAGTCGGGGTGAGATAACTACTCCGAACTCCCACCATGACACCGTTGCACGATCGACGATCCCTCCATAACACCGCACACGATCTCCATGCTACTGAACCCATAATCTCACTCAAGATCGCATCTCTCCCGATCTCCGGACTGCAAACCCCATCGCCCTTGGCAGCCCATTTACCTCCCGCAATTGCCCCTGCCAAGCCGCATCTGCATGCTTCCAGCGCCACGATATCCCAATTCTCCGGTATAGCCTCGCAAACATTACCATTGCGCTTGCTAGTCCCGCCCTGAACCGTACCCGGACATGTAAGCATGTAGTGGAAAGCTTGGCGTGCTAAATCGCGGAGGTGGCTTCCGCGCATGCATGTGGCGCTTCCAGGAACGAGTTTCTTCGGCACATGGTGCGGCGAAGTCGTGTGGAGCGGATAGTCTCGGTCCGAAACGCACAACTGAAGGAGAGTATCTGGCATGGTATAGTACGTTGAGGATACAGCTCAAGTCGAACTCACTCAAAGCACTGGATAGTGCCACATGGACCAAACATAGCTTCGTTTCCTGGCAGTGCTTCAAGAACTTCGTCAATGACTTCAAGTGAGCCCAAGTATCCCTTCCATTCCTCCCCATTCCCGTCCCCGGCCCTCGCCCGGACCCCAGTAAAACCCGCCCCAGCCCCCTCCTCGCACGGAAAACGATTCCCACTTCCCCATCCCCATTTCCCCTCTTACACCCTTCCACGTGCCATTCCCGCAGCGCTAAGAGCCTCCCTCCTAGTTAGTCAGTCACTATGGCGAACAAACCATGGCTACTCTCCTCGCGCCGAACAACATCCAACTGCACATATACACCGTCTCCTAGCAAGTGTGATGGCGAAGAATGTACATATGTGCTCCATATAAACGCCGCGGGGAATCAGATCAACGGACATATTTCTATCAAGTGCAAAGCATACTGTTTCTGAGCTTGGTAGATATGTACGAGGCTGCTGAAGATGGCATATGCCACGTTCTTTCTTCTTGTTCCTGGAGCGACGAAGAAGGAATAGAACTCCAATTGCTTCGAAAATACCTTGCCTATTTGGCGCACAGGCGGTGTCGTTAACACTTCCTTGAGTCCAGGCCTCCACTGGAAATACACATCCCCTTCCGTCTAAAATGGTCGCTAGGGCGCGCATCGGGGTATTTCTCATTCTCGCATTGCCGGTGCGGCCAACGTGGTCATGAAGCATTGCAGCGAATACGAAGCACATGCTTAGATGTAAGTTAGACTTATAGTTTTGATTCGTGACTTCATCATACGCCGTGCACTTCATACGCATTCCTTATTCTCATGAGGACATCATCACACACTCCACAACCCTCCTATATTTCACCTTGACAAACGGCAGTCACCCTCCCAACACCAGTTCCTTACGCCTTCGGCTCCACACTGCTCCCCTGCACGCCCCTCGCCAACGACTTCTTACTCACCAGCCTGAACCCGCCGACCAACATAAACGCCACCAGACTGCCCAACACCACAGCAAGCGTAACAAACGCGCCAATCACACCGCCAATCGCCGGGCTCAAACCGCCACCATGGCCCTGCGCGCTTGCCGATCCGCCATTGTTGCTCGACGTGGACGCGTACTGCGCGCACGAGCCCGTCGACTCTCCACACATCTTGCACCACTGCTCGGTGTTGCTGATGGCGAACTTATTCAGGTTCGTCTGGAAGTCGTTCCAGCTAAGCGTGGTGCTTGAGCCGCCGAAGAGGGGGTACGCGACTGGTTCGCTGGTGTTGCTGGCTGTGCCGTTGTGGAACAGGAAGCGGACTTGCAGATCGTCTTTGCTGGGGAAGCCGGAGGAGACGTCGGCGTTGGTGAAAAGCTCGAACGACATGGAACTCGCGTAGTCGACGACGCCCGTGAAATCCGTGTTTGCCTTGGGCAAGTCGACGAGGCCGAAGAAGGACAGGAAGGTTGCGTAGGCGCCGAATTGGATGCCGAATTTCTTGGTGCCCTTGGAGGTGATGGTCTCGTTCATGTACTTGAGGACTTCGCCGGCGAGCTGCATGCCGCCGACGGCACGCATGTTGTCGGAGGCGTTGTAGGCGAGGCCCCATTCGTGCTTGTCGGCAAGGGTGCGGAGTTGGAACAGGGTGGAGTTGGTGAGGACGTCGGAGTTGGGGATGCTGGTGTTGTGGATTTCGGCGACGTTGATAATGTCGTAGACTGGGGTGGTGTAAGCTTAACATTTGTGATATGGCGAGGACAAAAAGGACTTACCGATGTAACCGTTCTTGAAGGTGACCTGATCAGCGCTGATGACATTGTTGATCGATGGCACAATCGAAGTGTAAAAGTCCTTCGTGCTCGATTGGAGATCAGTGTACTCCTTGCTCTCGAAGAAAGAGTTTGAGCTCGTCTTGGCCTTCTGGCAACTCGATGCATCTTGCAGCCAGCCTGCATCCTCGGATCCTGCGCCAGTTGCAATGGTGTTGACCGGAATCAATTGATAGCCGTCCATCGGCGCCTGTACGCTCTGTCCATTGGCAAGAGTTTGGACAGTCTGGACCGGAGGGTACAAGCCCTGCAAAAAGCCCATGGCAGAATTTTGCAGAACATTGTCCACTGGTGCAAGGACTGAGATCTGAGAAAGTTTGACGGTGTCCTCGTTGATGCCACGGATCTTAGAGTCGCCGGAGAGATATCGCGATCGGTAGTACTGGCCAGAGGTGTACACCTGCTCGTATCCCAAGGCGGTCAGGTTGGTCGGCGCAAGGGCCTTGGGTGTGCGGTCACCATGGCGGTGGAAGATGTAAGCTCCAAGGACAGTTTCAGCAGCCTCAGCTCCAGCGAGCACGGATAGTGCGGACAAGGTAGCAGCGAGCTTCATGGTGGCGTATGGTGGAATTGAGGCGATGGTCGGAGTGTAACGATCTGCAGCAACAGAAGACCCCGCGCAGAATCGACCGAACAAGGCACAATCTATCGTGGAAGGCCTGAGGATCTTATACCTTGCACCGTCTTTGCCGAGGAGATAGAAAGCTTACCGTAGCTCACTGATAGCTACAAGTGACATCCAATCCCATCTCCAACTGCACTGGCGTAGCGGGGCACATCCATGTCGCGCGCCTTTTCCGAGGGGCAAGATAAGTGGGGGTACCAACCTTCGACACGCATTTCCGCATCAAGAACGACGGCTCCACCATGACAAACCGTGACTGGCCGGCCACACGATTGACAGATGAATGAGAAGCAATAAGTGTGACGCTGCAGGTTAGGATTCACCATTGCCGTATAGAATTTCGCACACGCCGCCAATCGGCACATCCATGACTGCATCCGTGCCCGTACTCCAGAACTCTTTCCAATCCACGTCGTCTGAGGCGCTGAACTGGTATGCTGAGAAAGAGTTCCGGCGGCCGAGAGGCGCATTGGCTCTCGTACCTTTCTCCTTGTCTTGCTCGTGCAGTTTGTCGGTGACTAGGACCGGGTCACGAACGATTTGGCGCGTCTTTCGATTCACTACAGCTACCTGCGCGCACTCGTCGACCAAGTTCTCAATGCTGTTGAGGGGGAGTGTTAGGTAGCCCGTGTTGTAGCTCGCCAGCGCAACGTAGATGTAGATGATCAGCGCGACAAGCCAGCATGGGATGGCGAGCGCCCACCAGCGGTTCGGGTAGTAGTAGATGCCCATCATATGCAGCATCGGCGCGGGGACGTATGCCCAGAGGATGAACATCAGAAACGCGGCAGAGCTGCCCAGATACAGCGCGAAGCCATAGTATTCGTACGTGGGCACTTTCGGAGCTGCCCGAGGCACCGTCGGTGCATGCCGCGCAGTGTTGGCGAGGTTCGAAGTGCTCGACGCCGGTGTGCTCGTGCCAGTCTTGGGAGGTCGCAGTCCTCGTGGAAACTCTACGTCGGACGAGTCTGGTGTTGTAGGTCTCGAAGCAAACGAGGGGCGGAACAGGGACGTCAGCGATGGAGATGGCGGTAGAGGCGTCGGCGGTCTGTTGTAGAACGGCGGGAACAGCGCACTCGCAGTCTGTCGAGGTAGCTGGCTATGCGACCGAGACGTGTGAAGCGGTCGGCGAGCAGGTGGGATCGTCTCGTCCTCTACTTCTGGTTCGGAGCTCTCAGACTCGTCACAAACGAGGGAACTCCCATCTTCACCCCGACCGTCTTCCGCTGATACATCTCGAGGACCAACAGGATCCGAAGTGTTCGTTATCGGTGGCTTCCCCGATGGCTGCGGCGAAGCAATTGCGTGAATCTCATCTTTGCGACTTTCTAGCGATGCCGACGTCGGCAAATTCGGGGTCGACTTGGACAGAAAGCCGGGAGGCATGGGCGCACCCCTACTTTTAGGAGGCATGTCGTTCGTTCAGAGGCTGGGCGCAACGACAGCCTCATGCACTACTGGCGTGCTTAGGGCTTTGGATTGCGCGACCAAACACGCGTTCGCGCTAACTTAGCAGTGAACCGAGGCTCGTCTTTCGGTATCGATACGCGTCAAAGTCCAGCCAATTTCTTCGATAGGGACGGACTGCAACGTCACGGAAAGACAGATATGTAACGTGGGAGGTTCAACTTTTCATTCTAATGAAGACGACCCAAAGCTCATCTAGTACCAAATCTACAACTTACTCGCCTCGGCACTCGTCCTGTTCAGATACAGAGGATCCCTTGGCTCGATGCCATACTTCCTACATAGCTCCTCACCCTTCTTCCTCTGTGCCTCGATCCTTTGCTTATGCGCAATACCCCTCTTGTTCTCGTTCCTGCCCAATTGAAGAAGATGCACCTCATCAGGCCCATCGACAATTCGCATCGTCCTACCCGAGGCGTACATGTTCGCCAATGGGGTATCTTGGCTGACACCAGCACCGCCATACGCCTGAATAGCCCAGTCGATGACCTTGAGGTTGACCTCTGGAACGAGGACCTTGACCTCAGCAATCTCCTTGAGTGCGCCCTTGGCGTTGGTCTCGTCGATCTTGATAGCTGCATTCAGGACAGCGAGACGAGCGGCATCGATCTCGATACGTGAGCGTGCGACGCGCTCGAGCATGATGCCGTGCTCGTTGAGAAGCTTGCCGAATGGCTTCTTGCGCTCGTCGTTAATGCGAGCCAAGAACCACTCAAGCGCCTTCTCGGCAGAGCCGATACTCCTCATGGCGTGGTGAATACGGCCGGGGCCAAGACGGCCCTGGATGATTTCGAAACCACGGCCCTCGCCGAGGACCATGTTGCTGGCGGGCACACGCACGTTCTCAAAGCTGACGTGGCCGTGACCGTGTGGTGCATCGTCAAAGCCCATGACTGACAACATGCGGTGGACTGTGACGCCGGGAACGTCGTTGGGGACGAGGATGACGGATTGTTGCTTGTACTTGTCGGCATTGTTGGGGTCGGTCTTACCAAGGACAATGAAGATCTTGCAACGTGGGTCGCCAATGCCCGAAGACCACCATTTCTGTGGCATCAATCAGTATTTGTGGATGATGGTGAGGATATTGGTGGATGCGGCTTACCTGGCCATTCAGGACGTAATGATCACCATCGCGCTTGATTGTCATCTCGATGTTGGTAGCATCACTCGACGCAACTTGAGGCTCCGTCATCAGGAACGCCGAGCGAATCTCGCCCTTGAGCAGCGGATCGAGCCACTTCCTCTTCTGTGCCTCAGTACCATACTTGGCAATGACTTCCATATTGCCAGTATCCGGGGCAGCGCAGTTGGTAGCCTCTGAAGCCGTCCTGCTCTTGCCCAGGTACTCAGCCATCAGACCGTACTCCAGATTGCTGAAGCCAGCACCCTCCTTGAAGTGTGCTTTGGGCAGGAACATGTTCCAGAGACCCAGTTCCTGAGCCCGCTTCTTGAGGTCCTCGATGACGGAGGGATGCGACGAGAAGCGCTCCTTGGTGGTCTGGCCAATCTGGCGTGTGTATACTGCGTCGGCGGGAATGCATTCTTCTTCGACAAATCTCTCTACCTGTCGACGTGTCAGCAACGCATTCATCAGCCAAGTATCAGAGACATCAACTCACAATGTCCAATGTCTTTGCGGCTCTCTCGCTGACAAACGGCCGTGCAATGACGGGAATCCGCTGGCTAGCAGATATATGGCCATCCTTGCTGTTCTGAAGAAGATCGTATGGTACAGACATGTTTACTGAAGTGTATATATCAAGTGCACAATGATGGTGAGATTATGGAGGAAGTCTGTTGTAGTTCAATGAAAATGTAGGGGCGACTCGCGCATGGCGAGGTTATGTCGGCCATGCTTCGAGCTAAGCTCCCCGCAAATGCAACTCCAGATCGGTTTTTGCCGAGGTTCGGAACTTCTCCGCTACGCAACACGGCCCCGACCTTGGCATATATCGGGTGATTATCTGAGCATGTCGAATGTTCACCCCGTGCGATTGCATGATATTCTAGGGTACTATTCGCTCTGGCCGAGGCAACTTTCCTATCATTAAAGGCACTGAGATGGGTAAGGTATCATGCTTAACCGTAGACGCGTTGCTCAGATGATCACAAGTTCATTGGGTCATCCATATCGATACCAAGCTCAATGCGGGCAACAGGGATAAGCAATTATTTACAGCCTTATTCATGACCCTCATTAATGCTTAACGCTTTCGAGCAAAATCCCGTTAAACGCCGTGAAATGCCGCGCTTGAACTACACAATCGCAATGCACATAATCAGATACGATGTCCTGCATCAACTAAGGAACAATTCAGTTCCACTGTCGTTCGTGGGTTCGTCATCCACCGTGTCATCGAAGCTACTGTGAGCTCTTCTCAACGGACTTCTCTTCTTCTTTCTCGCGCGATCCTTCTTCGTGGCCCGCGGCGTAGGCTCGCCTTTCTCTTCAGCTTTGAGCTGATCGATAGCACGGTCGACTTCCTCCCATGACGGTCTGCTATCTCGCGTGCCATTTGGTGTCGCAGGACCAGATTGCGTCTCTAGGACTTCGAGACGCTTAGCTTGGTCATCGGAGCCTGGGGTGTCGTCAGGAGTAAATCCTTCGGCTACTGGGTCTGTGTCTGGTGAGTCCAATGCGGGACTCAAGCCATTGCGTAGGTCGTGCTCGGCTAAGGCCCCAGGCGTGTCTGGTGTTGGTGGGCTGTAACCGATCTGTACGGGGCTTTGAGTGCCTTCCATCTCTGCGTCGGAAGCTATATGTGCCCCGTCACTCTGATGATCGCTCAAGCCCGCCGACGTGTCGCTACGCCACATGTTTCTGAGCGTCCGTCTTCGACGCGCGATGCCCGACTCTGGAGGACTACGCGGTGGCGAAGACTCGAAAAAGCTCGTGTACTTGCTTCCCAGTTGTTGCACAATCGGGACGTCGGCTGCGGAGCCTAGAGTGCCTGATCTCACAAACAGAACCAAGCCAAGGCAGAGAAGGAGTAGAGTGGACTGGACAACAGCCATTCTCTTCTGCCATACAAGTTCATCAGCCATCAAGCTTAGCCGGGTCCCTATTTCGCCCATCTCTGTCTTCTGTCGTTCCTTCATGCTTTCGAGCTCAATGACTGTGCTTTGCCAAAGTTGGTCGTACATAGTACGGAAACTCTTCAATTCGAGCATGACGGTGCTGTTCAGGTGGTCAAGGAACTTCTCAGTCTTGGCCAGCTGTCTCTTCTCTACCTTCATGAAAGCATCTCGCAGAATACGAGACTGCTCCTCGATATACTGTAGAGAGAGTGTGCTGTTGGCCTCAAGGTATAGAAGCCGCTTATGGATTGACTTGAAGAATGACTCTTGAGTGGAAGGGGCCGAGGGATTTGGTTGAGTCGGAGAAGAACGAGCCTGCGGTTGGGTGGATGCACTGGCCGCTGTGCTGTTGTTTGTGGGTTTCGGGGTCGAAACAGTGGACGACTTGGCCACGGTGTCGTGGACGATAGAACTGGCGCCGCTGTCGTTCTTGGGTGCAATTACCGTCGAAGTGTTGATTGCAGCGTTTGCAACCGAGCTCGGACTTTGTGATGATCCTTCTTTCACATTTGTAGTGATTGAGGAAGCCTTACTAGGTTTGTTGGCCAGACTGTGTGATGTGTTCGCCGAATTTGAGTTGTTGAGCGAGGTCGATTCTGCGGAAGACACGTTCTTGGTGCCCTTGTGGTCTTCGATTGGCACCTCGGAGGCCGCCGCTGCCAGGTCAGAAGTCGACGACGACGAATTGATGTTAGGTTGATTCTCGACAGCGACGGATTCCGAAGATTCAACAACAATATCTGTTCTTGGAGTAGGAATGTTAACCTTCGATGGTTCTGGACTGTGGACATCCTTCTCCACTGCTGGTATTGGCACCTGATCCACTGGTAATGGGCCGCTATCGACAGCCGGCTTGACCACATCTTCCTGTTCCACCTCCAGATCGACGTCATCGTCAACACCGCGTGCCTCCTCTTCCTCTCGTCTGAACTGCTCCATCATCGTAGTGCCATGCACACGCAACAAGCTCAATGGACAATAGTACTCATTGCCGTACTGGGTCAGGAACTCAATTCGCAGGTATCGCGCCCAGATCTGAGGCTCGGTGATGAGAAATGGTTGTATATCACGGGAGTTTCGCGCTTCGAAAGTAGCCAAGATCCTCCACCTCTCCATCTTTACGGGATAGCGATCTGAAACGCTGACGCGAAAGTGGCGGAACATGGAGGAGAAGAACTCATAGTTCCCGAGGACGACAGTGTCAACCAGAATGTCATCGCAAAGCTCAACTATCAGGAACTTGTTTTCCGCAGAACACTCGTTCAGCATATAGCTGTCCTTATTTTCGACCAGAATGGAGGTGGCGCTCTTGGCTTGTTTGTTCGTCTTCAATACGGTAGCTGCGCAGTCGAAGGAAGCGTAGTTAAAGCGCTCCTTGCATGTCTTTCCTGCATCTTTGCTGAGAGCCCACGAGCTTGGAGCCGCCTTCTTCTCGCCCTCTGTAGATTTCGTAGCCTCAACATCTTGCGCTCCTGCGAGTCCGTTGCCAGCTGTGCTGTCATCATTTGTGGGAGTGCCGAAACCAACGAAGTCGAGTTCGATCTCTGCTTCCTCCCCCAAAGAGTCGAGCGCATTGACATTGACAGGCCGCCGTCGAGCAGCCTGACCTGATGGAGCTGCGCGCCCTTGACCGACATTCTCTGGCGACTGACCCACCTGAGCCAAGTTCCTCTTTTTCCACTCCTCGAATGACAAAAAGTTGGCGTTATCGAGGGGTGAGTCTGTCTCCAACTCAGCCTCTGGCTCCGTGTCTGCTGTGTTGGTCCCCTGGGCGCCGTCCACTGAGCCAGTCGGTTCTGCTTGAGGAGGTGCCGCCTCAGCGCTGCTCTGCACGCCCTGTGAAGTGCTCTCCTGGGTATCATCGGGCGCAGATGCAGCTGTCTGCACGCTTGCCGTAGCTTCTGCACTAACTGCCTTGTCCTCTGCAATCGCCCCCTCGCCAGGCGCCGACCATGTCGCCTTCGCGCACTGCTGCGGCAGCGTGTGCGTTATGTAGTTGATGGTGCGGTAAGGACATGTTGTTTCGAAATCGGTATATGTGCGGGCGGTGGAGGTAGAGGATGAGGCCGCGGAGGATGTGGATTGTGTCGTGGTACTCGAAGATGCAGTAGCGCGAGTGTCGCTGGTCGCAGTCTCATTCGTTACCTGGGTGTATGCAGGTGTCGGTCTGCTGCAGAGGAGCAGGAAGAGCATCCATTTGCGGAGGGGTGCGCCAATCGCTGGCATTGCTTGATTGCATTGCTCAATCAAACCGGTTATGCTGCAAACTGAACCGACCAGTGTCGTGTACACCCATAAGACGCCTCAGATATATGGCAGAGCTCTGGTCAGAGACTGCAGTGGGAACAGTCGTTCACGCGGGCGGATAGACACGTTGCTATCTGTGGCCATTTCACCGCTTGTCGCTGACAAGGGTTATCTTTGTCGCACTCGGGCGAAGATGACAGATGCCAAGAACACTCAGCCAGCTGTCCGTCACATGCGACTCGACGCATCGGCCATTCGAAATATCAGACTATAATACACCATCGGTACCCTTGGACGTCTTGAACGACAATGAACTATGCGGCATATGAAAAGCAGTGCGCCGAGCTCAATAAAGCATGATGAAGCAGGCTCACAGGAAGCGTATATGCACTACAATGGCGCACACGATAGCAGCGCGGCACGCGGCACGCTCAGATAAACATGCGTGCTATGTTGTAAAAAGGAGATTCGTGAAAAGCTGCATACTCGCACGCAGCCTGTACAAAACGCGTACCCAAAACAAGCGAGCGGATTCGTCTACACATCACCACCCAAGAACCGTCAACCCATCCTCCCAGCCCCAATTGATCTGCAAATACCGTCCCATTGCCGTCTACGTATGTGTGTATCGTGACGAGTCTTCAAAGACCCGCGTCCATGGGCTTCGTGCTAGCAGCCGGTGCCGAAAAGTTCCGCTATGCTAAGGCATCAATCGTGAAAAGCGTATGTTTTGCCAGGTATCATTGAGTCGCCGGAAAGTATGTCGCGCAGAATTAGAAGTATAGAGAGTCGAACAGATAAGTCGAGATCAAAGGCCGAAAAGAGCTAATGCGAAGAGCCGTTCAGAGTCCTATGGTCACTGATTTGGCGGTCGTATCCATCGCGTCCGGTGCATGGAACGTCTGCACGGCCTAATAATATTGAGGACCAGCCTGCGGTGGAATTCTAGAAGCCTTCGTCGCCAGCACGGCAGACTTTGATCTCCGAAACCCACTCAGAGGCCAGAACTTGGTGAGCAGTAAGGCGGCGTGCCGGGATTGGATCCAAAATGGAGTAGATGACATTGCGACATTGTCGCTGGCATCTGTTAGTACTAGTCTGATGACAAACGGGCAGATTACTCACTCTTCTTAAAACTTCGATAGGCCGATAACCCTCCTCTTCTTTGCGGTCTTCTAGATAACGGTCAAAAAATTCATCCTCGCCCTTTTGAGCCACACGCCAGAGATGTCGCCCTGTTCTCATAGCCATGTAGATGATGCCGCACGCCCAAACATCGACAGCACGTGGATCGAACTCCTTATCGACGTACTCTTCGGGAGCGATGTACGGAGCAGAGCCACACAAACCGGCAGTCATGTGTGCCTCTTTCTCCCAGGCCATTCGGAAGCACTCGCCGTTGCCGAAATCGGTGATTTTGATAGAGCCGTGCGTAGTGAGAAGGAGGTTTTCGGGCTTGAGATCGCGATGTGCAACACCCATCTCGTGCATGTACTCGACGCCACGCATCAGTTGCTTGAAGAAGCAGTCCGCTTCGATAACCTCGAGTTGACCCGCCGCAAGCACAAGAGTGTACAGGTCGCCGCCGGAACAGTACTCCATGACTTCGCAGTATGTCCCCTTCTCGTCCTGAAGAAGGTCGAGGGTTGTGATCACGTTCGGATGTTGCATCGAGGACGATATGCAGAACTCGGACGTCAGGCGCTTCTGGTAGCGCTTGGCTGACTCGCCGGGACGCTGCTTGAACTCCTTGACAGCGTACAGCTGCTCTCGTTTTGAGTCTTTTGGGTCCTGCTTGTGCGCCACCCTCACGATTCCAAAAGCTCCGCGACCAACGACCTCCTGGCACTTGCCATACTTTTGCACCAGAGTCTGCGGCAAGTGGTTGCCGGTGTTCTTCTGCTCCGCGAGTTTCTCCTTCTCGTTGCGCATGACGTCTACCCAATTCGACATGAGACTGAGGGGCTGATCCTCGTGGCTCTCCCCCTTCTTCTTCCCCAACATTAGGCTTTGAAACATGTCGGACAGCTTCTCCTGGCGCTTCGCAACCTTGAGGTGATGCTCGTGGGTCCCGTCCTCGTTCGCCCAAAAGCGCTTGTAGTTGCCGCCCGGGCCTTCCTTCTTCGTGATGGAGGCCTGGCGCGTCGGCTGCGGGCGACCGTTGGTGGTGGCACCGTTGACGGCTTTGACCTCTCCGTTCCTCTCAGCGGCAGCGGCAGCCGACGACTCCTTGATGCCGAGCATGCTGCTGAGCCGCGACGTCATAGTGGGCTTCTTCGGCTTCAGTAGGGCTTCGGCAGCGGCTTGCAGACTGCTGCCTCCAGAGTGCTGCTGAGCGGGTGGTGGAGAGGCTATCGCATCGAGCTGGGAGTGAACAGATGAGGCCGTCGAGGCCGTCGCGGAAGCTGAGGGGGAGGCGCCAGGTTTTGGGGTTGCGCCGGGTGCGGTGGTGCTTGCAGGGGCCGCCATCTTGCTTGCTTTTGTCTGACGGGGCTAGTCGGGTAGTGGATCGTAAGTCCGGGGAAGGGAATTCTTTTGTGAGACGCAGGTGTCTCGCGGGCTAGAAGCCCAGGGTGTTATTGTATAGCTCTCAAAACGGCGTATGTTCGTCGGCGGTTGGTCGTGGAAATGAGGTTTGGGAGCGTGTGCTGGGCGCGGGCGGATTTATTGGAAAACACGGTGACTGTCGCGGGGAGCGCTTGGGTGTTGAAGACAGGATTGCGGGCGCTGCGAGTGCCTTCAAAGCGCTTACAAACGCCGTTGCAGTCAACGTAGATTTGAATGCGCACGCGCGAGACGGGTGGCACACGCTGGACGAGTGTGGCTGTGCAGAGATCGACGGAAAATGATGTCGTTGTTTCGCGAGGAAGCCGCGGGCCTGGCAAAACACCGAAAGTCCTGGGGAACGAGCAGAACAGTCTTGGGAAGCGTCAAGTATAGAGGGAAATTTCGCTGCAGTGTGCGAGCACTTGAACCCCTCACTCCAGCACTGCCTCGCCCGTGTAGACCACGGCTTTCAGATTTCAGTCTAGTCTGCGTTATTTTCTACTCCCCTCTTGAGCGCTTGCCGACCACACATTATTAAGACAGGACCGCCGCAGCCAGGCCAAGCTCTGGGTAACCCAAGCGCACGGCACGCTGAGCTTAGCAGTCCTTTGTCCTCCTAGGCGGACGTTGCGCGACGGGCGCCAATATAATCTGCCGTTGCAGCCCTTGGACGTGACGCAGTGTGGACGAATTCTACGTTTGGCCAGGACGAGTCCTAGACGAACACTACACTATCATCACATGATACATGTTCCCGTGTAGATTCGGACGCTGTGATTTTTTTCTCACAGCAGCAGCGGTCAGCTCCTAGGACAAGCCAGCCCTTCACCACAGTGCTCCAATATGATATTTGATGAGCACGCACCAGTCGATGCTTGCCTAGCGCGCCCGCTCTCGAGCATGCATTTTCTGCTGTCCCATAAATTGCAAACGTTGACGTACTAGGTACCCGTCCCGGTTCCAGGGTCACAGCATCGGCAGCCGAAGAAGCGATGCCAGCTCGGTTGCCCGTTCTGCGAATGACTTCACTTGCCTAACCCGCGAACTTCGTGACTGGACCACGAGCTTCACGAATCCTCGATCGCGTCGGACAGCCTTGAATTGCTTTTCGGGGATCCGGCGTAGAAGAAGACCAGCGCACCAACTACCCCGTCCGAGGTTGATGCCGGCGCCCGTGGAAGCCCGCGCCGGCAATGGTATCCTGACCAGACACCATGCCAGAAGGAGGGAAATTTGCAGGAGCCACACCTCCAACACGTTGCTATATCGTTTCGGAGGGATCCGCACACCCGCCTCAATGAAGCAAGGGTATTCTCGCCCGTGGCCATCGTTTCGTGTACCATCCGCAGAAAGTCTTCATATCTAGGATGCATCACCCCTTCTCGGTCAGCCTCTGCATCAATACCAATTTCCAGCCTCTTGTTTCGACGATATCCATTTGTCATGCTTCAGGAGCAAGGGTACAGCTGTATGTACCTGCACTCCTGAAGCGAGGGGCAGTGTCCGCTGCTTAACCTAGTGCCCCGCACTACTTACAGCGACACCATAGCCGTGTCTGGGCGCTCATCTACCAGTACCATCCCACCTCACCATGCACACCGCAAGTCGAACAGCACGAATGGCTAATGATATGCATCACCGACCCAATCACTGGACTCCAACCCGCCGCCCAACTTCTCCACACAGCACGCGCATGCGTCCCCTTCATGCACCATCAACTTCCGTCCAAGCGAAGCTCGCTGTGATCTCAACCGAGAACCATTTCGCTGGCAGGGACAATCCTGAACCGTTGGCTCGGGATTTATGGAGACATGGTGGCCATCTCCATCGCTGATGGCCAACAAGCAGCCACCATGCGCCTTTCAGCCGATGCAAACCTCACCACACCTCCGGACGGTGGATGAGCTCCGGCGAGTACCATAAAAGGCGCACTCGTCATCACTGCTACGTGCTTGGAAGTAGTCGTCAGCGAGGATAGATATGCAAGATCGACGCTCGTACGGCAGGTGTCATCGCTTCTGTTCATTTGCAGTCCTGCTTATCTCGCATGAACACAGCTGATTCTGGTATGTGCAGCATCATCGCTTGTCGATTATTGCACTTTTTGCGGCGTACTATGTGGTAAGACAGCATCTCAGTGCCACTCCTGGATGGGCTCCAGGACACGGCTTCTACGGATAGCATGACAGCACAGAATGCTGCATCAATTCGAATGCCATAGAAGGATCTGCGTTCCTCATTTCACCGAAACTTGAGACCTAGGGATCCTGATTGTACTCTGCGTTCCCTTCCGAAGTCTGCAATCAGCGTCGCGAGTGAACAGACTCAGATGAAAGCGGCTAGTGCAATAGCGGAATCTGCCAAAGACAAAACGGAGATCACCTAGTGGCGGACTTTCTGAAGCCTAGGACTGCTGAAATCATCCAGAAGATAGCAAAATTCATCTGGAAGTACCATCGTCTCTCAGACTGGGCCACAGAGCAAGAAATCCGTCTTGGAGACGATCAAGGTATACACCAGTCTCGAAGTTGTACATAGAGACACATCCTGCGATCGTCGATGACAACCCGCACAAGGCGAGATAGGCTGTTACCTCTGAATTGAGTTACAGTCACTGAGCTGCAGCGTCAGACGAAGATCCCCGGACAACACATCTGCGCGTGGCTATCTCCCTGCAGTCCATTGGACCTTTCAAAGATACTCTGGAGCGGAAAGCCGCATACCGCTGCAGCTACCCGCATTGCATGACAGCTGATTCAAAAGATTGCTTGATAGGTGCGGGAATCAAGCGCATCCTTCACTGCAACAGTAGGTGCTTCCTTCACTCCAATGCATACGGGAACATCAGCATCAACAGCAATGCAGTGCCTAGATATCTTCGCACATTCTTTCGATGCTCAGGACTGGCTCTCAGGATACAAGGCCTTATCTAAACACTCCGTTCCAGTCCTAGAACCACGTCATGAATCCCCAACAAAGTCCCTCATGTGGCGTGCTCTCACAGATCTTCCATCGAACGCCTATATACCATTCGAAGCCCGCTTTGGACAAAACACGCATCCCCAAACAAACCAACCCACATAATCAACCCTCCGTTCCCTTCCCAAACACATACCCATCCTTCATTCCGCCCTCCAATCGTGCCACAAGCCCTCCTCAAACCCTCACCCACACTCCAACACCACAACGCAGACCTACTTAAAAATCTCCACATCACCCTCCTCGCCATGTTCGCATGCCCTAAGCCCCAGCAGCAAGACTTTTGTACATTTTCCTCCAGCGCAAAGAGACGTCGCGTTAAGCTCATGCCATCCTTGCAGCCTAGTCGCTCCTTCCCTTCCGCTGTATCCGAAACAGCGGCTTTTCCGCCCGCGTGCCCCCCACGCTCTGCGCATTGGACTCGACCCAGGGGTGTGGCGCAGTTGTGTCAAGGCTTGATACTGTAGGTATGTGTGTCGCGTGCGGTTGTGTCGCGCACGGCTGTAGTCGGTGCTTGGGAGGGTCGAGCTAGGAAGATCATACAACGGGCTGAGTACTGCACTGTGGGACGAAGGTGAAGTGATGGAGTAAACGGTACTTCCTTTTTTGGTAGATTTCAGAAAACTGGGCATTCAGGTTCTGAATGCATCCTAAACGCCGTTCATGCAATCGTGATAAGTCCTGCCACCTCTTGCCCGGAGACTCTTGAAAGCCCACTTTTGCCCGTCCTTACCAGTTACATCGCGTTAACTAGTCATACTCCGTCTTTACCTTCTTCGCCCTCTTCTTATTCGCCTTGAAATGCTTCTTGCTATTTATCTGTAACTCGGCAGGATCGACGTCCTTCTCCAGCGCCGTGACGGCCTTGAGTTTCCGACCAGTCAACTCCTTGCCCTGTTCGCTGTACTTGTGGTGGAACGGCAGATTCGTTCTCGCCATACCTTGGCCGGGGCCGAAGAAGCGCTTGTCGAGACCTTTCGATTTCTCTCCTGTTAGGGGGGCGTTGTTCACGGGCACCATGTCGAGGTCCGCGTCCATAAGCGAGTCTGTGTCGGCTTGTGTGCCAGCCAGAGAGGAGTTCTCGGCCATGGAGGTGTAGTTTCGACGACGCTTCTCGGGAAGGTGATTGATGTCGTACAGCTCACGGTTAAACTGCTTGGGGTCGATGGCAGGCTCTGCGGGTGGGGGATGGCAAAAGAGCAACTTGCCCTTGACGTAGTCTTTCAAGATGTAGCGCGCTGCTCGGGATTCATCTGGCTGGCCTAGGCCTTGTGTCGAGAAGCCTCTCGCAATGGCATAAGCGCGTAGGAGTTCTTCTGATGAGGGCACTCCGGTTCCACCTTCTTCAACGGGCCGGATGTGCATCTTCATGCCGTAGAGAGCTTCGAGGAACGGCTGCGGTATCCGTCGTGCTACGAGTCCAGCAGGACCAGTGTACTCGCGCAGCTGATCGATGGGAAGGACACCAGCGCACACGAGCTCTGCTTTGGTGGTGGCAAAGTTGGGGAAGACAAGACCGGGACAATCACATAGCACAACTTTGTCGCTGAGATGGATTGTCTGGAAATGCTTCGTCTTTCCGGGTGTTGCTGAGACGGACACCTTCTTTGCACCGATCAAAGCGTTGATGGTGGACGACTTTCCGACGTTGGGATATCCGACCAGACCGATTGACGTCTTGCGAGGCTCGCCATTAGGTCCTGTGTCAACATCCGGAGCATGCTCTAGGAAGAGGGCTTCAAGATCGTCGGTGGTCAGAATTCGTGTTCGTTCGTCGTCGTCTGATTCCGGGATGTTCTCGTGTAGTACACCACCTTCCTCCTCATCGTCCTCACTCTCTGCCTGCTTGTCCTGCAGGTCAATCTTCTTCGCCTCATCTGCCAAGTCATCGACATCCGAGTCGTCCTCTCCCTCAAGTTCACTTTCGTCCGAGTACTCGTCTGACTCTTCGGCCTGCTCTTCCAGGGCCCGAGCCTCATTCATCTCTTTCGCTAGCTCAGCTGAGAAGAACTTGTAGTTGATGCCAGCATCCGTGAAGTAGTCAGCCCACGCCTGCCGTTGTTGCAGAGTCATCATATCTGCCTTGTTGACCAGCAACAAGTTGTTCTTCTTCGGATCCACCTCTTTGACGTAGTCGCCGAGATCTTCGGACCTGAAAAGAAGCGGGTGTCGCGCATCCACGATCTGCACAACCAAGTCTGACCTCTCAATGACTCGCCAAAGTTGCCTCCAGACCTCGAGGTTGCGCTCGAACGGAGTCATCAATAAATCGTTGTTCTCCTGCAACTCTGCCAATCCTCTCCGCCACTGCAAGAGCGACTCCCTCTCCCGCGTGTCCAGCTCCTGTGGTGTTGTGTGCTCATCCCACTTCGGCCGCCTCGGAACGGTCAGACGATTTTTGTTCTCTTTGTGCTTCCGCGCCATATTGCGCTCCTCGGTCGCAGAGAGCAAGTATGGATTCTTCTGATCCTTGTGTATGATCTTGACGTTGTTCATCTTCTCTGCGGTGAAGTCGGTGCCGGCGAGTTCTGCGGTCGACAAGAATTCGTCGAGGGCGCCCTGCTCGGTGACGGAGCGCATCTTCACCCACGACGCCTCTTTCTTCTCATTTGTAATGTACTGGCATGTGTTAGTGTGCGCCGTATATATTTGCGCGACTATCGCACCTCCTCGCCATTCTGTCCGGTCCTCTTGATGCCCTGCTGAAAGTTGCCTCTCCGCATGTCCGCGCCCTTCCCCTTGCCGAACCTGTCGTTCATCAGGCTGTTGCCCAGCCCGACGCTCTTCTTTGACTTTGCGAGCACCATATTTGCGGTTTTGCTGATATGTCGCGTGTCGTTGTGGTGACTTCGCTGTCGCGTAGAGGGGTCGAGTGGAAAAGTTCCAGAGACTGCCCCACGTCATTCACCGCGTCCGTCGCCGAAATAATTTTCTGAGAGCCGCAGCCCAACGCCGAACTTTTGTCAGCCATTCCCCAGACTTCTAGACCGCCCCCTTCGATTACACAGAAACACCATAGCATCCAGTCACCGTCAACATGCCTCGCCGAAAGTTCATGTGAGCAGATTAGCCCATATTCGAGTCGCAATTACCCCGCTAACCCTTCCATAGCGAAAAGAAAGACGCGATCAACTACAGACTCGTCCACCGCGCGCAAAATGATCCTCGAATCCACGATGAAGATGCACCGCAAATGGTCTTTGCCGAAGTCGGCGCCGCAAACGCGCGCGAGGAATCTGAGCCAGCGGGTAGTTCGCGAGCATCGCAGTACTCGGCCGCCACAGGACGGAGCAAGATCAAGACCAGGCGAGACCTAGAGAAAGAGATACAAGCAAATGTGCGAAAGAACGAAGGAGAGGCTGCTAACTATGGCATCTACTACGACGACACCGAGTACGACTACATGCAACACATGCGAGACCTGGGCAGCGGTGGTGGAGAGGCATACTTTGTGGAGGCGCCGGCAGAGAAGAAGAAGGGCAAGCAGAAATGGACCTAGCGGACGCGCTGAGAGACACATCACTGGACGACAGACAGAGCGATGCTGGGTTGAGCATAAGCAGTAACATCAGCAGCGTGAGCGACATGTTCGGCGAGGACATGGCGCCCTCCGAATTCGTGCGAAAGACCACATATCAAGATCAGCAAAATATCCCGGATGCGATCGCCGGATTCCAGCCCGACATGGACCCGAGGTTACGGGAAGTCCTTGAGGCGTTGGAGGATGATGCGTATGTGGATGATGAAGACGACATCTTCGCCGAACTAGCACAAGATGGCTACGAAGTCGACCAAAGGGAATTCGACAACTCGTTTGACCACGACGACCGGGACGCCATGGACCGCTTCCTCGACGGAGAAGACGGGGGCTGGGAGACAGACGACACAATCAAGGCCTCATCACCAAGACCAAAGTCGAAGTCACAAGGCCCAATCGAACCAACCGATCCAGAGTCGCTCCCAGCCCCAGGCGAAGCACCCACCGCCACCGACGAAGACGACCTAGCCTACCTCGAAGAATTCAAGAAGTTCAAAAACGACGTCAAGTCCTCCAAAGCGCCCAAGCCTGCCGCCCCCTCCGGCATGGGCTCCTCCATCATCACAGGCGCATCCGCCCTCACCGCCGGCGGCCGCAAAAAGAAGCGCAAAGGCGCCATGACCAGCACATCCGGCTACTCCATGTCCTCGTCCGCCCTGCACCGCACCGAAGGCCTCACGCTCCTGGACCAGCGCTTCGACAAGATCGAAGAAGAATACGCCGACGACGGCTTCGGCGACTTCCCCGACGACGAAAGCATGATGTCTGGAATGAGCAAGATGTCCGGTCTCAGCCAGATGAGCGGCATGAGTCAGTGGTCGAGTAACGAGGCGCCGCCGCTGCGGTCCGATTTCGATAGTATCATGGACGACTTTCTCGGGAATCATCATGTTGCGGGCAAGAGGAGGGTCAAGAAGGGAAAGCAGCAGACGGGGCTCGAGCAGTTGGATGAGGTGAGGCAGGGGTTGGGGCCGGCGAGGGTGAGTCGGCCGAAGACGCAGAAGGCTTGAGGGGGGACGTGATTGTGCATACTAGGCGTTGTGGGATTCACGATCAATCGATACCCATAGGAAGAAAAGAAGAATGATGATGGACAAGGCGTCATGGTTTCTACTGCAAGGTCTATAACCTCCCACCACAATGGTGAATGAAAAGTCGCTAAGGCATAGACGTGCGGAAGCTGAGCAATATGGATGCAACTCGAGATGATTGAACTTGTGGTTATGTGCTGCTAATGACGGCTGCAACTTGCCGAAGGTATGTGGCAGACTATTGGCCTGTATCATGAGGCCGCTGGGCTGGACTCCGCAGCTCTAAGCTTCATCCAAGTGCGTACCTGCAGCTGAGCAGCCGAAAGTTCGGCAGTGCATATGCACACCACAGCGTACCTGGCTCGTGCTTCTTGACCTGATTCCCAGCTCCCGAACTTGGATCTTCACTTCTGTCTCTGGGGTAGTCGAAGCTGGCCCCGCGCCTTTGGCCACGACGCTGTCAAGACTAGTAGGCCTAGCTGTAGTTCCTACGTACGATCGCTGCATTGTGGAGCCGCTTTCACGGATACCGCCAACTCCTTTCCGTGCCCGGTACTTAGCTTTGACGATTGCCAATGTCCTCCTTCATACTGGCAGTACTTTGGTGATGAAGGCATCCAGACCCGCCTCGAACAGCTCATTTGCGACGCCAATGCCCATCGGGTGCTCTATAGGTGCAAGCGGGTTCTTCACTACATACTCGACGTAAAGCGTGGCCCAGATCTGGTGGAGATACTGCCTCAGGTTTGGCGCCTTTGTGTCTGTGAGCATGACAAACTTCATGCGCGTGGGCGTCTCGTAGTAGTGCAGCTTGTATTCGCCGGTGCGGTAGGACAGGAAGGTGTCGTCGTCGCCGCCGAGCTTGGTGACCAGGTTGCGCAGCGAGAAGACGAGGCCGAAGACTAGCTTCTCGTCGTCGGAGTGGGTGAGGGCTCTGCGGGTGGGCGCGGCGTCGCCGTTACTGGTAATGCTCGATCCCGATTGCGGGCGGGCAGCGGTGCCTGACGAGGCGGGTCGTGGTGTCCAGCGACGGGCGTAGATGCACTCGGCTGGTACGGATGCGGTCAGCGGCGTGCAGCAGGTTGATACCAAGCGCCGAACAGCTGGGAGCATCGATAACGGAAGGGCGCGATCAGCGGACTTACTATGGCGATCAAAGATGTAGAAGCTGTAGAGGACCATGATGACGGGCTATGGCGTCAGACAGCGGACATGCAGCTCTGGGGCCAGTGTCGATTGAGTGCGGAGAGGGCGGGATGTGGGAGGATATCGAACTTGGCGTCGTTGCACCGGAGCGAACCGATAGGCAGGCGCGATCGTCCAGCCTGGTTATCTTCACGACCCGCAACGGCCGATGGACGACAAGGCGGTTGCAAGACACAGCTCTTGGAATTGCGGGGTCCGAGTCATGGAGCCGCTGGTGGTGAGGTGTGCCGCGAGAGAGCGAGCAAAGGTGGTGGCATGGCAGCCTGAGGCTGAAAGAAGTCGTCGAGGAAAGAGCCCCTCACCGTGCATACCGCGTGCATGGTCCACTCGGTCAAGTTCCCCAAGAAGTAGCTCCAACGGCTGCAATTGATGTGACAGGCTGACACCAGCGGGCATCCCCATATTATTCCTCCCTAGTTCCGTGTCTCCCCTCCACCTTATCACTACCACCCTGCCCACCTTGCCCAGCCCTGAAATGTCGCAACCACCGGCTCTTCCTGCAAAGCACCCCTCTGAATCCGACGTCCACAACCGATTCTACACCTCTAGGCCCAAGCTCGACGTCCCTGCTGTCGGTGCCGACGGAAGACCACCGCCGGTCAAGTATATGTGCGGACGGCCTCTTACATCATTGCTACCCCGCGGGAATGCTGATATTCACGAGGTCAACGCCCGCATATCAGAGCCCGCTACGACACCACAAACGCGCAGCTTCGTCCACGAGACGAGTCAAGGTGCGATTCCCGAAGCTCTGCATGAAAGTGCTGTGAATGGTCGCCGTCCTCGCAAGCCTGCCGATCGCCTTCAGTACCCAACACGCGTAGCATGAAGCACACGCAGCGCTCCCTCTATCTATCCGGGCGGCTTTCGAGGTTCGGTGACCAGAAGTTCAGATTCAGCATGGGGCCAAGAGTAGAGACATGTGAAAGCCGCAGCTGACCAGCTGGCAGGAAACGTTCAATGCGCGATCAGAGTACAGCAACAGCGAAGATGACGGCACCGCACAGCACCGCATCAACCAATATTTGGTGAAACAGGAGATTGGCCGCGGGTCCTTTGGCGCCGTCCATCTCGCCGTGGACCAGTATGGCCATGAATATGTGAGGACACCATCCCACTAGACGTTCGACGACGCGCGATTGGGCGGTAATGGCACCCTCGAGACGATGCGGGTTACCTACGGACATTGGCAAAGGCTCTGGCTGACGCGTTGGACTGCAGGCCGTCAAGGAATTTTCCAAGTCACGTCTGCGGAAACGGGCCCAATCGAATTTGCTCCGCCGACCGAGCGCACGACGGAGAGCGCTTCCCGCAGGTATTGGCTTCAACTCGCCGTTGCACCGACACTCAACCTCAGAAGAAAATAATGCCTTTGAGTTGATCAAGGAAGAAATCGCCATCATGAAAAAGCTCAATCACCCCAATCTCGTGTCCTTAGTCGAAGTGTTGGATGATCCAGAAGAAGATTCGCTATACATGGTCATGGAAATGTGCAAGAAGGGCGTGGTAATGCAGGTAGGTCTCGAAGAGAGAGCCGATCCGTATACCGAAGAGCAATCCCGATGTTGGTTTCGAGACATGATACTGGGTCTTGAGTACCGTACGTCTTCAACCTGGTCTATCATTGCCGCCCACTAATGCATGAACAGTCCACGCCCAAGGAATCATCCATCGCGACATCAAGCCTGACAATTGCCTCATTACGCAGGAGGACGTACTCAAGATTGTCGACTTCGGGGTCTCGGAAATGTTCGACAAGGACGGCGAAATGAAGACGGCAAAGTCTGCTGGATCACCCGCATTCATGCCACCTGAACTCTGCGTCGCTAAGCACGGCCATGTCTCTGGCAAAGCTGCCGATATCTGGTCTATGGGCTGCACGCTCTTTTGTCTGCTGTTCGGTAGGATCCCGTTCGAAGAGCATGGCATGCTCGAATTATACCAAGCGATACGAAACGATGAGCCAGAGATCCCCGACACATGTAATCCTGAACTCAAGGAACTGTTACAAAGGCTGCTTGATAAGGACCCAAAGGAGCGGATAACCATGGACGAGATCAGAGTGAGACGAATTGGTGATCCAAGCATGCTGAATGCTAACAGTGGTAGGAACATCCCTGGGTTACGCGACATGGGACAGATCCATTACTCGCCAAATCAGAGAACGTCGCGGTCATCATTGAGCCACCTACGGACGAAGAAGTCAACGCCGCCATCACAGGAAACATGGGTCACCTTGTAACGGTGGTAGGTGCAAGTCGATTTCCTTGGTCTTGCTGAAGCACTTTCCTTGTACGGAGCGCGTGTGAGGCAGTCCTCACTACAGTCTTTCGTGCTCGTGTCTCATTTGTACGTATGCGCTCACTAAGACGTTAGCTAACTGCCATTTAGGTACGAGCAGTGAAACGTTTCAAGCAACTGCTCTTCCGGCGGCGTCCTGAACGACTAGAGAGTATACTCGGTGGAGCCTCGCGCATTGTCCAACCACCACTATCCATGCGTCCATCGATATTGCGCAAATCAAAGTCACAAGACACCGATGATCGACGGCCTATCGAGACTGCACTCACCACAGAAGGCGTGCACCATGAAATTAGGATCGACGACCAGAATCGTAAGATTCCGCAAAACATGGATGATGTGGCTTATGCGAAGCCAGGGTTCCGTCCAGAGATTATTGGAAAGCGAGCAGTGTCAAAAGGTTCAATCGCGAGTAGCCCGAATCAATCACCAGACCTCACGGATGCTAAGGTCATCCATGAGAACATGTCATCTCGACCACCACCATCATCAAGCACCACTATCCCCGGCACTATACCGAATTCCGGGCCTTTGACGCCCACCCTTGGCAAAGGCCATGCTCATAACCCACTCGAAGACACACTCTTCCTCAAGATAGGCACTGGTGAGGACTACGAACCGCCGTCGGACGAAGACGCATGCATTGTGTCGGAATCTCCGTCAAACGTCGACATGAATGTCTACGAAACTGCCTATGAAGAGGAGGTCCAACGCATCATCGCACAACGCAAAGATCAATACCGCCGGCCAACACTGTACCTCACACGACGTGTCGAGAATGTCCAGTCGATACGTGATCGCGATGTCATCTTCGACGAAGGTCAAGACCATCGAGGGGACTTCAAGAAAAGCTTCAAGAGCTTCGTTACGAAGACAAAGGAAGATATCGAGGCTAGAGGCGAGCTGCAGAAGATCCAGGAGGGGAAGGAGGGGAAGCTTAGTAGGACTATGCGCAATGTCCGCGAGGCTAAAAGACTCGTCGAGGAAGCACGAGAGCGTGCGAAAATCGAAGAGAAGCAACGGGAACGCGAGCGAAGTAGGAGTGCGACGCCTGCCAGGAAAGACAGCTCAGGCGGCTCAGGCTTGAGCCGCAGCGGCACGCCTGTAGCGGTGGAGAAGTAGCGTGTGGTTGTTGTATGGAAGGCGTTTGGGCAATGAATGCAATGGGTCTGCAGCTAGGTCTGCATTTACTGCACCTGGGTTGGGAAGCATCAGGTACACGGCTTAGATTGTTCTTCTAGCGGGCATCCTATGGCACGCAAATACACACACGATCTGGGGTCGAAACAATGAAGTAATTGGAAATGCTCGCTCCCATCCCGTCGAACTCGTGACAGCGAGAAGTCGCGTGTCTTGTCGGTGACTATCGCCTCATCGCACACTGTGAATCGGCCTAAGCATCACACTACCCCTTGATTGGCATCGTAACTTCCCCAAGCCCAAGACGAAAAATAGAAATGGAAAGTCAAGCGTACGCAACACTCCCTGCTCAAGAACCTACCAAGCGTGTGCGTCTAGGATGGAGGCAGGACTTAACGAGGATGACTTTGTCCGGATTTCTAGAACTGTGATCGGTGGTGTATGTGATCGCCTGCGAATGGAGGCATGGAGTGGCAAGTGTCAAGAGGCTCATAATAGATAGCATACTGTTGCATGAAGTCCTGTGCAGGCCGAAGACATGCACCAAGGTAAGTGAGGTCACTGGGTATCACGACACTTTGTGGCCTACTAGACTCTAGGTATGCTTAGGCGTGAAGCCGACTTCAACTGCTCGCAGTGCATTTAGCATTCGTTGTTAATACAATTTTGCGTGAAGCGCAGACGATGTAACGGCATCTATCTAGGCTATGTGCTTTTAGCACAACGTTTGGCCTCCTTGTCGAACATGGGATGCAGAAATGTTGCAGTGCTATGGAGATTGAGCTGGCTGTGTGTGACCATGTAAATTCGAAGGACATTTGCAGGACAAGACTCTGTCAGCATGTACGTCGAAATATCCGGTATGCATGAATTGTAGGGCTTTCACCGCAACTGTTGTGCTCGGGGTCATGATTATGCCATGAGGTGTGCTGCTGCAGGTAATGAGCTATGTCGTGCTGCGGCTGAACATATGCACGATACTGCAGTGGGAATGTGATTGGCGATGTTTCTCGAGTACGGAGAACGATGAGATAAGGCTGATGGAGCCTCTGAGAAGTCGTGCGGAAAAAGAATCGGAATAGGCGAAATAGTCCAGAGATGCGCATTGAGTGGCGCGCAAGGATAGGATGTCTTATGAGTGCAAATGGTGCATACCATCATCGTATCAGGCTTTGTTTAACTGGTATATGTTCCCGGTGACAGAGTCGATGTGGTTGGTATACTCGGTTGCTAAATGAGGCTCTTTTCTCAACCTTGCACTCCTCCCTGGACGTTCGGCAACGCCGGAGCACCAGGGATGGGCGTAACACTGTTGAGGGTGTTTACAGGATCTCTGACGGCAGCTGGCAGCTCAAGCGCCCTTGCTTTAAGCGGGATCGCGCAGGTTCTGCGGCACGTTCACGTAACGATCCAGTCTGTCTGTCGGCTGGCTGCAGCGTGGGGCAGTGGTGACCGCTTCTGAGTCAAGGTCATCATGGGAACTGGTTCTCTTTTCGCCATGGAAAGGAGTATTTGCTCCTCTGCACAGTGAAGCATTGATGGCCGTCGCGTGGACGCGATTGTTGGCAGTACATGGGAATGCGTTGCATAGTCCTAGCGTGCGAGTATCTGCGACTGACCAGCTCCAGCACGAAGCATTGTCGCGCCGCTGCTGCAGCTTTCGATGGTCTTAGGTTTGACGTCTGTTGGTAAGCGCCGTGAACGTTCTGGCCGAAGTCGGTAACTGAACACAGATGGTCATACCACAGCATCGCTTGTCCTTCGGGTGCACACAGCGCTCGAAAACCACAGCATTTCATGCTCAGACCGTGGACGTTTTCGCATAGCAGAAATTGGTTGGTACGAAAAGAAAATTCTCCGATTGTGAAGGACAGCATGTGAGGCTGGGTAGCATTTGTGCTTCAGTACACCTGTGGAACGGTAACCTGAACAGGCTATAGAAGGCTCGAGCGCTCCACAAGGCTGGCGTACGCCTTGGATGTTCGGTCGAGATGGACGAATCAGACTGTAGTGGAATTGCGTGACCCGGTATGGGACGAATCGCATGGTCAGTACATCCATAGTGACGCCCCTATCGCATCGCTGTATGACTGTCCGCCACCAGATCTAAGACAAGACGGGAAGATCCGTGACATCTGGATAGTGTGTAGCCAGGCGAGCTAAGCATTAGACGATGAGCCTGCCTCGATTAAGGAAAGCATGTTCAAGCTTAGCTATTATCCATAACTCTTGTAACGGCCAGGTAAAGTGTTGAGCAGATCTAAAGCAACATAAAGAGTCTGTTGAGTACAAACTGGGCTTAGTCAGACGACAGCGCTGTGAGTACTAGCTGTGGTATGAGATTCTGCCGAACCTCGTGACCGTTGTACTTTTGGGAGTCGCAGCTCATGGTTCTCGAGAGCAGCAGCGTGACGTAGTGCTCACCCAGCGATCTCTAGATGCAAGCGTTGGTTGAGCCATCGCCATGGGGCCGGCTAGGCCTCCCCGTCACGTGTACGGGACCCACTTTTGCGGATTCACGGCTCAGGCTGCAAACTGACGTATGGGCGGGCGGCCATGATGGATGAATAATGGCTTAGCTGCGCGTGCGGCACAATTTTGCTATTTGTTTCAGCTTGATCCGTATCGAGCCGCTTGCAGGCTGCTGTTGAACGTTGTCCTCTGCTGCGAGGATACAGTTGTCGCACGTTGCAGCCTGGTGGAAAGACGACAGAGCACAATGCACGTGCTGTCGATGACGGCCCTGAGGAGCAGTGAGGGAGTTGGGGAGGGGAACATCGGGCGTCATGAGTGGCCCTGCGAACATGTCGGTTCCTGCACGTTTGACTCGAAACAGACTACGGCACTATCTGGAATTGTGTGCAACGCCCGCCAGCCGAGCTTCATGGACCATGGCCGATTGTTGAGCTTCACAAACAGGATTGGTTCCGTTGCCGGGTAGCGCGCAATGGCTTCTCAACGAACGAAGTTCGAAACGAAATTGTCGAGGAAATTTGAAGGCGGTGCGGCGAAGCGAAGAAAGCCGCGGCGTGTGCAGGCAGGTACCGCTAGGAACTCTTTTCGGAGCTGCGTGAGCTGCAGGTAATGTTGCTGGGACCGGGGCGTGAAAAGGTATCAGGTGGTGTTCGTAAAGGAGTGGGGCGGGACGCATGCACAGCGAGGCGGCACTCGGTGTCGTAATTTTTTTCAGTGCACGATGATTGACCCAGACATGAGTCGTAATAGACTGCTCAGCGGACCTCTCTTGATATATTGATCATGCTTTCACAGCGCGATGACATGTTGCAAAAGCGTCTGCGTGCGATTGCTTGTGACGAGAGCGCTCTGAGCCTCTGCAGCAGACTGCCAACACATCACTTGGGCTCTTGATCCATGGCGGCAATGCTTTGATTGACGGACAGTCGTGCAAATAAAGCACCTGCATGCACGTTCGTTCGCACGCTGCATAAACCTTCACTGGCCGCGGGCGCTCAGAGAGTTGTCCAGCATGAATTGGCCAGCGTCTGTCACCGTGCGAATAGTGCCATAAACAACGATTGCTTTGATGTCAAACAGAGCCGGGAAGCACAGTCAGCGGCGCAAGGTTGAGTGGTGGTGGTGCTGCGGTCCGCTCTATGGCATGAGATTGCTGAAGAGTCGACTCCCATTGGAGAGCTATCCGCCTGAGAAGCCCAAGCCACGCGCCAGTGACCCCGTCCAGTGGATCTGGGCTGCTCATGCGCAGCTTGGAAGATGTCCGACCCTCATGCGGATACAGCATCTCAATTGACGCCGCCGAGAGGTCAAGGGACCGACCTACGCAGCTGCGTGCCGTCCGCGGGCCCGTCCAGCTATGCTCTGAATAAGTCATGGAGCGCATCTCGTAGAGCAGTCTAAAGGACTACATGGCACTCTCTTCCAACCTAGGAGACAGCCTTCGTTCCTTATGTGCCCCGGTGGTGCCTGCTGGCAGTGCAAACGCCTGCGCCTGCCGTGTGCACGACCAGAGGAAGGCGTGCCTGGTGACGTTGGGTCGTGAAGGCACGATGTGCTGCGCTGCCTCCGCCCGCCGGCAGCCACGCGAAATCACTTCATTACTTGCGTCCCGGCTGCTGCAGGTCCATTCTTTCAGTGCCCGCCGCCGAATTACCATCGCGCGCTTCTCCTGAGCCCAGACCTGGTTGAAGGGGCTGACGGCCATTTGGTCCTCGTGATCCTGCTAAGCTTGTGTGTGAACGAAATAGCGCGCTTTCTCTTAGCTACTGTCAACCCTACCCCACCTCCTCAAGACCCCAACATTGCCCGTTCTTCTGCACCTCCGACAGTTTCTCTTCCCTCCGCCTCAATTTCTAATTCACCTCCCTGATACCCGCGTCTGTTCCGCCCTTCACCGTCGCTGCCTTGGAGACGAGCCGCACCTGCCTCGTTAGCCTCAGCCACGCGCCCAACGTCGTCATCCCGGCCTCGCACCTTGCACTCTCACGCGGACCACGACCTCACCTCCGCCCTGTACCTACAACCACGCCGCCCACGACGGATTTCCTCCACCGCCCTCGATCCAACTTGCATACACTGCTCAGCTACAGTCCCCCGTTCTCTCGATAGCCATCCGCGCAGCGCCTGCCGGATACCCTTTCGCTGCAGACCCCCAAACAATGAGCCAGAACCGGCCATCGGCCTTCTCATCACTAAGAATGGGTGGTGAGTGTGCCTCTCCCGTTCGCGCCCCGTGCAAGACTGACTACTCGACAGAAGTTATCCGCGAAAAGGTCCAGGATGGCGAGACCGGCGAGTACAAAGATCTGGCATACACGCAGTGCAAAATTGTGGGCAACGGCTCGTTCGGCGTCGTCTTCCAAACGAAGCTGTCTCCGAGCGGAGAGGACGCCGCAATCAAACGCGTGTTGCAAGACAAGCGCTTCAAGGTGCGTTTGCGCGTGTGACCCAGAAGTGCCATCACGCATCCCTGACTCGGAGCAGAACCGTGAGCTACAGATCATGCGCATCGTCCGACACCCGAATATTGTGGAGCTCAAGGCCTTCTTCTACAACAATGGCGAGCGGGTATGTGTCTGCAAGCAACCGCCACTGTGGCAGCCCATGTAGCTAACCGTTTCAGCCGCAGAAGGACGAAGTCTACCTCAACCTCGTACTCGAATTCGTTCCCGAGACCGTCTACCGCGCCTCGCGCTACTTCAACAAGATGAAGACCGTCATGCCTATCCTCGAGGTGAAACTCTACATCTACCAGCTGTTCCGCTCGCTCGCGTACATTCACTCGCAAGGCATCTGCCACCGGGATATCAAGCCTCAGAACCTTCTTTTGGACCCCTCAACTGGCGTGCTCAAGCTGTGTGATTTCGGAAGCGCCAAGATCCTGGTAGAGAATGAGCCAAACGTGTCGTACATCTGCTCGCGATACTACCGAGCGCCTGAGCTGATCTTCGGGGCTACAAACTACACCACCAAGATCGGTATGTTTTGTGGTTCTCGCGCATATAATTCTGAGACACTAACTATTGCGTTTAGACGTGTGGTCCACTGGCTGTGTGATGGCAGAGCTTATGCTTGGCCAGCCCTTGTTCCCCGGCGAGTCGGGCATTGACCAGCTTGTCGAGATCATCAAAGTGCTCGGTACGCCCACGAGAGACCAGATCCGCACCATGAACCCGAACTACATGGAGCACAAATTCCCCCAAATTAAGCCGCATCCGTTCAATAAGGTATGATTGGGTCGTCTGCTTCCAACTCAATTAGGCTCATAAATCTGCAGGTGTTCCGGAAGGCGGATCCTAACGCAATCGATCTGATCTCAAAGCTCTTGGAGTACACCCCAACGCAGCGCTTGTCGGCCATCGACGCCATGGTGCACCCCTTCTTTGATGAATTGAGGGACCCCAATACCCGCCTACCAGATTCGCGTCATCCCAATGGACCTACCCGAGACATGCCAGAACTTTACAACTTCACCCTGCATGGTATGTACATAGAGCATTGTAAAGCAACTGTCCTCTAACGCTCGCAGAACTTTCCATCGCGCCTCATCTCAACCAACAGTTGGTTCCTCCTCATATTCGTTCGGCTTTGGCCTCCCGTGGTCTTGATTTCGAGTCACCGAATTTCAAACCGTTGACGAGGGACCAAATGCTCGCAAGGCTGGATTAAGTCCAACTTGTGCGGCATGCGAAACAATACCCTCTATCCGCGCGGTGTTGTCCATAGAGCTATCCGCTTATGAGCACAACACTTTCCGTCCGATGAGATACAAAAATGGAATCTTGGTTGGGCATCGGCTTTCTGGACGTGTAAGCTACCACGTGTACGCCCTTTTCCTGCAATAATGAGCGCGTCTGAATGATACCGACTTTCACGTTTACAAAGAATGACCTGGCTTGCTTTCTCTTCCGGACCTTCAGCTACCTCGTCGGCGACGATTCTACGGGCAGGCACCGTCACTGTATCTCTTTTGTTCCCTTTCCTGATGATCGGCGAGCACGAATGGTTGCAGATGAAGGACATAAGGGGTCCTCAAAAATCACGGGTATATCGATCATGAACATCTTAGGATGGACTTCGGATCTCTTCCCACGGTCGGCTAGCATAGGCTACGATGCGTTACCGAGTTTGCATGCGGGAGTTTCTTTGCTTGAGGTTCATTGCGTCGGCGGTACTTGAGTTTGTGAGGGCACACGTTCGCAACTCAAACTTGTGGGTTTGCATTTGCGTGGATGGGCGACAATGGGTGGGTGATCTTGCAATGGGAAGATGTGGGAAGGGCCAGACTTCTGGACTGTCTGTTGTCTGCCAGGCCTAGATCGGTACTGAAGCGAGATGTTTTCAAACGTCGGAGGTTGCATGCCCCAGCATAAAGACGGGATGTTCACGCACTGGCGAAGGGATCCAACATATTATTGCTCCGGCCTCCCAAATGATGGCAGCATTTCCCTCTGACTGATAGACTACACAATGCCTCTTGACTCTATTCGAAGCTTTCCGCTCCTTGCTCTGCCTGTCCGTGCATGCACCCATGACTATGTTACATCGAAGCGATTTTCACAAGTAAGTAAGCGCTCGGGGTTGGAACGGGAAATGCGTGAACTGTGTTCTGGCACTACGCCTTCTGACCACGATTCAAATTTGGATGGTGGAAGCAACTTTCAGGCCTCCTAAATTTGGCGCAATTGGCGGAAAAGCACTCTTTCATCGACGTTGGTTCTCTTACCTGGACTTTGGGTTTAGCTATCACTATCAAGGCAGCGAGCTTCCCGCGTTTACCTGGCCTCTGAACTTACCTTGTCCTTACTTGAAAGACGGCTATAAAGTTAGACCCTGTAGCCTAGTTTTTGAGTATACCAATTGATTTCTTCACGGCTGAGCGCGTCTTGACAACTCCACTCAAGTTAATCTACAGGTCTAGCGACATACCCCAGGTAAGACTGGCGGGTTCCCATTTTACGCGGACGCATACCGTGCTCTCCCCAATCCGCCCCCTCCGTCGAAGTCATAGTCTCCATGCTAATAGGTCACAGCTCAGGGCATCGACCTCGAAATGAGCGGAATTATGCATGCTACGGAAACGGGTGCCGGCAAAGGTACTACAGATTTGCTGGGACTCGGCATGGACTTCGAGTATGTATCGCCAGAGCGACAGGTCTTGATGAGCACGTCTCAAGATGTCGAAGACAACTTGAGGCCGATATATCTTGTCGATGATGAAGCGATGGAGGTTGAGATGCCCGAATGGGAGCAAACGACACGCCAAGACTCAAACGGCGCTAAGCTGCGCGCGGATGAGCAAGCTCGAAGCAACGTCAACTTCGACAAGACAGCTCCGCGACCCATCAGGGCGCACCATTCACGTCGCTTCCACCACGATTACGACCCTCCGTACCGACAGAGCCACCCGAATCCCCCGAGACATACAACGTACTACGACAGCGGCGACCATCGCAGACGCGCCTACTGTCACGAACGCCGCTATCGAACATCTTCGCCAGACACTCTTCGCGATCGAGCAGAAGCCGCATCCGTTTCGGCCATGGCGGACCTCGATGTCAAGGAGGAGCCGCGTGACGATCGACGCGGCGTAGATAGCTACCGTGGCGGGGGATACAACAACAAGCGTCGCCGTGATGGTAAACTTGCAATGAAGCGCCCAGACCTAATCGCGACACTGACACGTGCAGATGACAACGACAACTACTCCCGCGACAGAGGCCGTGGACCTCAGCGGCGCCGCCACGACGAGGGCCTCCAACGCCGCAAATTTGAGGAGGCGCCGTTTCCTAGGCTGCGCCGACTGCTGTTGCACATTGCCAGCTCAACGAAGTTGCCGCAGGACGAAGCAATCGAGATCGCAAAGGTCTTTGGGGAGAATTTTGACGATGAGAGGCTCAGATCCGACGTCTTTGACATCTGGGTGCAGCTGTGAGTCGTCCACCTTTTTTGCGACACGATGCACTCTACTGACAGTCCCAAGCATTATCGAGCAACCTTTTAAGATTCCGTTTGTCGCAGCGGTCGCACTATATGGCAACGAGGTTAAGCCTGAAATCGCTATCGAGGCCATGAAGCGCGTAGGAGACCGCGCACAGGAGGCTCTGAACGCTGGCGAATGGAAGGAGTTCAAGCTGCTGCTCAGGTTCTTCGCATGTCTCCAGCCACTGTATCAGGACGAGGGAGTCTTCACGCTCCTCGGCCAACTCTTCGATACCGTCGTCGATCTTCAGAGCGCGAACGAGAATGATGTAAGTTGTCCGCATTCGTCTGCGGGTGCTGGTACTAATCTGCTCAGGTCGTTGGTATCGAGCTTGTTAAGATTATCCTTCTCACTATTCCGTACGCCATCGTTTCGGGCGGCAGCCGCTTCCACGAGCAAGCGCAGCAGCTGCTGAAGAATACCGGTATCGTTGCAGGCAACATGGTCCCCATCGAAGGGCTCATCCATTCGTACGTTGGTGATGAGGAGGCAAAGCCCATGGGCTACCACAGCGTCATTGGGCTTTTGCAGGCACAACTTTCAAACGAGGCAGAGAACGGATTCGAGCTCCATTGTCTCCCACGCTTCGAGGCCGATGCATTGCGAAGGACAACGGAAAAAGTAGAGGACGACTCGCTACCCACCGCTCCGCAGACCCATGCGTTCCCGACCTTCAACATACCGACACCGGTCAACCCCGGCGCGAGACCAGTCTTTCCAGAAGCCTACTTCTCTCTGTTCGCAGACCAGGAAGCGGGCACTGTTCCCAAGACCACCGACATCGCATCATCGCTCATCCGAGATGCCATTGTCGACACCATCAACCAGCTAGACTTCAACCGCGACATCGTGGCCAAGTTTCTTATAGACCTCGATTGCTACTGGCACCCCAGCACCTTTGCTAAGCGCGGAACAGCATTTGACAAGTTCCGAGACGTAATTGGAGACAAACTTCAGTACAAGTCTGAGGATATGGTTATCGATGCCATCTTCTCGCAGCTGTTCAAACTCCCAAGCGCGGAACACAAGCTGGTCTACTATCACTCCCTGATCACACAGTGTTGCAAGGTCGCACCAGCTGCCATTGCCCCATCTCTAGGACGAGCAATTCGCACAATATACAAGAGTCTTCCTATGCTAGATCTAGAGCTCGGATATCGTTTCTTGGACTGGTTCTCGCATCATCTGAGCAATTTCGAGTTCCGATGGCGATGGACCGAATGGTGATTTGATTGTTCGTTCTCGATGGATCATGCTAATTCCTGATAGGCTTGATAACCTCGAGCTTTCAAATCTGCACCCACAGAAGGCTTTCATCCTCGCTGCACTCGACAAAGAGATTCGTCTTTCATTCGCTAAGCGCATCCGCTCCACACTGCCGGAGCCGATGCATTCCTTGATCCCTGAGCGTCTTGATGCTGACAACAGCCCCGACTTCAAATACGACAACCAGGGTATGTCTTCACGTCCTTGACAAGTCAACCCGTGCTAACATTCGCACAGACACACCCTATGCAGCAGAAGGCCAGACTCTCCTCTCGCAACTTAGGAAGAAAGCCACTGCAGACGAAATCCAGGTTACAATTGATAGCATCCACGAGAAGGCCCTGGAGATAGGCATCACAGAAGTTCTTGTCCCGTCAACCGATGCGTTCGTGACGGCCATTTGCCGCCTCGGCGCAAAGTCCCTATCTCACGTCCTATCGTGCATCGAGCGAGGTAAAGACCGGTTGCTGGAGATCTCCCAGAACGAAATTGCCCGACGCCAAATCGTGGCCAGCGTGGTGGAGTACTGGAAGGACCAGCCCGGTGTCGCGGTCCGGATCATTGACATTCTGCTCAACTACACGATACTTGCGCCGATGACAGTGGTTCAGTGGGTCTTCGGCAGCCACATGGGTGCGGGCGAGGCACTGACAGAGAGCTGGGTTTTCGAGATGGTCTCCAACACTGTAGCCAAGGTCACCAACCGTAACCGGCAGATTGCTTCAGCACGCCTTCAGAAGGGGTTGCCGCAGGAGCAGATCGACATGGTTGAGGCCACGCTTGCGAAGGATCGAGACAACGCCCGCGAGCTATTCAAGTACATCGAAGACTCTATGCGTGGGGTCAGCGAGGGCTCAGCGGACGTGCTGATCGAAAAGCAGTCCAGCGGTGAGCTCACTGAAGAAGAAGCCATGCTCATTCGCGCATGGGGCAAGCGCTGGCATACTGTCTTCATCCGCAAGGCGCAGGTCGAAGAGTCAGTGGTTGGCGAGGATGCCGTCGAGGCTCGCATCAAATTGCTGGCCGCCGAACCTGACGTTCCGGAGATCATGGACCAAGATGGTAATGGCGTTGTCGCTGCTACCAATGGCGAGGCACAGATGTCTGAGATCTAGGGCTGGGACTTTCTCACACTGTACTTTACAAGGACCAAAATTGGGGGACATGGGGAGTTATGGTATGCATCGTCGTGGGAAGCATAATAAGCGCAGTTCGTTGCTTCACTTTCACGCGGAGCAAAGGGAAGCATAAAGAGCAGTCTAGTAGATAGTGTACAACAGTCCCGTTCATCCAGCCCAGCACAGCCCAGTCAAGTCTGAAGTAACCGAGCACATTTGACGCATTGCGTAGCTTGAAGGCATAGTCACTCCTGTCGTCGAAGGGTATTTAGCACTCGGCACGCCCATGCTGCACAGTGACGGCTAGCGCGGGCAGCGGAGCTCGGATCGCCTGTTGTCGTCATGTGAAAGCGAGATCTTCGAACCCTTGCAAGCTCACGGCATACGGCATCTGCAGTGCACAGCCAACGTCTTCGCGGTCTTGTACACCATGTCGTCTTTTCGCCCGCGCGCGAACATGTGGTTATAACATTCCCAGCATCTAATACCTCCGACAAGCATCGCGACCGAGATTCTGCGGACCCCCACGCCGTCAAATCCCTTGCATGGACGAACCCCGGCCGACGCTTCTCCGTGAATACCGCGCGCGATGCATATACCTGCCCGCTATGTCGCTGCAGGCCCAGCGACAACAGGCGGTACTTCCGCCCTCGACGTTTCCGGCCTCTGGATCTCCAAGAAGAAGGGAACATATGACGAGAATTGGAGCAGTCTTATTGGCATCGTTACTGCCATCGTGGGCAATGTGCTCATATCCTTCGCCCTGAACATGCAGCGGTATGCACATATACGGCTGGACAGAGAATGGCAGGAGAAGGAGCGGCAAAGGAAGAGGAGGATTGCGTCGAGTACGAGCATATCACGTATGGCAGAGGAGGGGTCGAAGACCGACGCCAAGGGAAAGTACCACTCGCCTCAGCGGAGTGATGACGTGAACGGACACACAAGAGACTTGGTGGACGGAAGACTGGAAGCGTCAGAGAATGACCCGCTCATCCCACGAAGCCTATCACAGTCGCGACCGTCCCTTGAGAGCGAAGACAGCGGGTCCTCGGGCCAGGAAGAAGCGTACAAGCAAAAGTCGTACCTCAAGTCGCCGTACTGGTGGGCTGGCATCATTCTCATGACCGTCGGCGAGGCAGGCAATTTCCTCGCGTACGGTTTTGCTCCCGCGTCCATCGTCTCGCCGCTCGGTGTCGTGGCCCTCATCTCGAACTGCATAATCGCGCCCTTCATGCTGAAGGAGCCGTTCCGTTTGCGAGACGCGCTGGGGGTTATCATTGCGGTTGGCGGTGCCGTCACAGTGGTACTCAGTGCGAGCGACGACAATCCAAAGCTGGGTCCAGGCGAGATCTGGAAGCTAATCAGCACGTGGGAGTTCGAGACATATTTTGGCATAACTGTGGGACTTATTGCTATACTCATGGTTTTAAGCAATCGATATGGAGACAAGAATATTCTTATTGATCTAGGGCTTGTCGGCCTGTTTGGTATGTTCCACAACTTTGCATTGACAGTTGGTTGGTCTGCAATTCTAACATCTTCGTAGGTGGCTATACAGCACTATCAACCAAAGGCGTCGCCTCGCTCCTCTCGTACACACTGTGGCGCGTAATCACCTTTCCGGTGTTCTACCTCTTGCTCGCTATCTTGATCGGTACTGCTGTCATGCAGATCAAATATGTCAATCGAGCTCTTCAACGCTTCGACGCCACCCAAGTCATCCCAGTCCAGTTCGTCCTTTTCACCCTGTCTGTCATTCTTGGTTCAGCTGTTTTGTACCGCGATTTTGAGCGAACATCCGGCGACGACGCTGGTAAGTTCGTAGGTGGTTGCGCCATGACCTTCTTAGGCGTGTGGTTCATCACCACCGGTAGGCCACGGAGGCAAGACAATGATGACGAAGATCGTGAACCGGAGCCGGAGGACGCCATCAATCTTGCTGGTGAGCGATATCGCGATAGCATCGATGAAGGTGGACATGCTATCGGAGACACCCGACGCGCCTCCAATGTGCGTACGTCATCAGGACCCGTTGATGCAGCTGCACGTTATCGAGACGACAACGGCTCTTGGCCAACAACACCAGATATCACCGTCACGACTCAAGCATCTGCCCGTCCGCATGGCGATCGGTTCCCTACCGCAGATGTCCTCAACAATCCCTGGACTCAGGACGGCGACCCAGACCTATACCGTCCTCCCCCTGTCGAGCGCCATACTTCAACCCCGATTCTACCCTCGGAGGCTGCACCACCCCCAGCTTCCATGACCGCATCATCTGATCCCGAACTCGCACCACCGCGAACCCCAACCCGCGGAAAATCTTACAACGTTCCAACAACCCCAGGCACCACGCCACAACTCCGCCGCCTCCGTACTGGCGAACGCATCGGCACACCAAGCAGGTCCTCCATCCCCGGCCCTGTCCTCGCCAGCCCCTTCAGCAGTACCCTCAGCGCAATGGTCCAAGATCTGAAGCGCGGCGGCAGCATCCGCAACAAAGACGCCGATGGCTCCGTGCGTCGCCGGGAAAGCGTGCTCGGCATTGGTGCGAGCGAAGTCGATGAGGGCTTGATTGGCGAGCCGCTTGATCGACGGAGAACGCAGACTGACGAAGAGAGTACGTTGGCAACAACGCCTGGTGGACGAGGGAGGAGTTTTAGTGGCACGTTGGATCAGCTTTGGCGCGGCATCAGGGGAACACCGAGTAGAGAGGATATTGGCGGGGAGGGAAGGAGGGATGGGGAGAGGTGACGCTGTGAAAGTGTGGTGCTTTTTGTGGGAAAGGTGCGCGGGAGGTGGTAATACCCATATTTTGAGCGTTCGCGGCTTTGGATATTAAGTTGCATAGCGTGCGAAATTAAACTCTTGGCTTCTTCAACTACGGCATCCTGTTGGACACAATGGCACTGCGAATTTGTGTGCTAATGGTGATATATTTGAGTGGGCCACGTTTGGAACCGTGACGTCCCCCACCCGGGTGTCTGATCATTTCCAACGCAAATCTATTTCGCCAGCTATTGAACGTTGTACTATCACGCGAACCCTCCCCTGCCCTCGTGTCCCCCAACTCCTCTGACTCTGCAATCTTTCAGTACGCGTGGGCGTCCTCACATTATCTTTGCGTCTTTTCAGCACAACCGACTTCAGTGTCGCCAAGTACCACCTCCTATCCTCTGTCTTCCCCCCGTTCCATCGCGCCCCTAATTATGCCTTCCGACGACGCCACAGCGCCTCGAAAATAATCTAGTATTACTCATACATTGAATGTGTAAACTATCTGCGCGTGTGCACATTCGCACTTTTCTGCATTGTCATGCGCACAGAAGGCCTGAGTACAGTTTCCATACGTGGATGCTGGAGTAGGGAGGAGAGAGGGCGTGAAAATCATGGAATCGTGAGAAGCCATACGCGGGCAGAGAGGATAGTGGGGTGTCTGGAACGATTCCGGGTGTGTGTAGCAGAGCAGGTTGAGACCCTTGGGGATTACTTGTGAAATAGCACAAGTGTAGTGAAGGGGCGTTCGAGGAGTGCGCCTAAGCTAGTGCATAGATATACTTCGTATTGGAAGAGATTTGTCTGGAGTTTAGGGGGTGAGAAATGGAGGTTGGGATGTGTTATTTTTTGTTCAAGCCTTGAGATTGGTAGTGCATTATGAATAACACATGGGATATAATGCTGTTCAAAGGGAAAAATGTCCTGCTCTCAAAGGTACAACTCCATCTCGATCTTGTCAGGGTGCGTAACCGTGTGGTGTATGACACACTAGCGACGCCGTGTATTGTTGGAGAGCTTCCGGGCGGTGGCGTGGTAGTCCACTGCGAGTGGATTTCGAGACGCAAGGACAAGACCAGTACGTGTGTGACGAGGCTATGTAGAAGTCTAGTCTAGCAGCTACGAACTTAAGGCGCGAGGTCATGAAGTGTGGGTCGCTTAAAAATGATGCAGTCGGGCTTTGTGAAACGACCCATTGCTACTGAATATAACCGCCTCCACCTGGAAAGAAAATCTTTTGATAAATCTAACGTAACGTGTCACGAACTATGTATATCTTGAGTGGGATTACTGTATCACCTCGAGTTGAGGACTTGCTCCCGGGACAACAAGGCACGGTACAAAGCCGTTATAGTGAGATCCGAAGAGAAGTATGCATCATCAATTCCTTGTTCTGTAGGCATAAATTGTCCGTCGATATTTGCTCTCCATTGATGTGTTCGCTCCGTCGACATCTGTGCTTCATCCACACAAGCATCGCGTCCGGAAATAATAAAAATTAGTGGAGTCTGAAAAAGAAATTCAAAAACATTCAACAGCGGGGATTCGCCAGTGGTCTCCCACCTGACTACTAGCCCGCCGGTACGTTGCTTATCTAGAGCTGAGCAAACGGGAAGCAGAGTTCTCAACGTCCTATGGTCGAATGTGAAATAATTGCTCAGCTGAGGCGTATATATAGTGCCGAGTATCTGTCGTGACTGTGTGCTCCAACGAGAGCCGTGGATCGAGGAAATATCAAGTGGCGTATTAGGCAGTGCGATTCGTAGATCCATCTGCGGCGCAGAAGTTTGCGTGAACAGCGTCTCCTTGACCAAGCGATGCCGAGGTGTTCGTTGCTGGTTGCTAATTTTATGCAGCATGGTGCAGAACCTCTGTGCCGGAACTTGACTGCGCCGGTCCTGAGGTCTTTCGTAGCGTCTAGGTGTTCAGTCGGTAGGAGCGACTGTTTGGTTTATGTGAAGGGTCAGTTCTGAGCGACTGTGGGCTAGTAGTAACAAAGTTGAGTAAAGTGTATGCGGTACTCGTCTTTGGTGCTGACATAGTTGCTATAAAATGAGTATAAGCAGTTCGTTACTTTTGTTCGACTCAGGAGCATGAACTAAGCAGACTGTTTTGAGGGTGTGATTCCAGAGGACGTTGCGGCTGGAAAGATTATCCCACGTTCTGGGTACTGACATGCCACCAAGGTAATGTATGGTGGAGGGTACGATGCTTGCGGGTAGAATCGTCTTAAGCTGGAGAGCGCTCACTTCTTTATGCTACTGGCTAATTTCTCCACGGATAGCTGCTCATCGACATTAGCCCGCAACTATCTTGTCGTTCAGCGAGCCACCACGATGCCCGAGTGAATGCGCACAGCCCAAAGCTATGAGCGAGGCGTGCTTGTCGCAGATTTAGTCGACCTTAGGCGCGTCCATGGCCAGAACGCAACATGCATGAGCTGCCCGACTGGCTGATGTCCGCAACTCTCTCGCGGCTTCACAGGCACCACGATGCCCGAACAATCTCGCCGTTGTGATCCCACGAAAGG
>TARA_R110002003_G_scaffold431_5_pt1 | contig 56725 bp, 53 predicted proteins | sample TARA_R110002003 | Tara Oceans TARA_R110002003 (sample SAMEA4396441) | marine metagenome | biome: Westerlies Biome; feature: [SRF] surface water layer (ENVO:00010504); material: water (ENVO:00002006), including particulate matter (ENVO:01000060) such as... | depth 5 m | reverse complement strand
GTCCTTACGCACTACATACCTGCACAATGTGCATAACTGGTTTGCCTTATCATTCCTAGAACAACAGACGTTGCGACTCTCGAACTTTTCCTCTTTGAGCCTGGTCCAGTTATCTTCTGCTCTGGCCTCGATAATTCTGTGTACCATTTCGTCTCCGATGACGTCAGGAAGCCGGGTTAGGCATATCTCCTTATCCTCCTCGTATATTTTCCTTGTTGTATCCAGGACAGATAGCAGGGCCTCTTTCTCCTGAGGAGTCGAGTCGCTTCGGTTGATGTTGTCTTTCATGATCGTCGGAACGACCCAGCGGCATTTGGGGCAAGGGAGGTTACGTTTTGACAACTTCTTGAATTCGCCGAAACAGCCGACTTCGGCGAAAGCGCACGCGTCATTGAGATCCATGATGTTTGCCTCTCTCCTTTTCCAGGCGATAACACCTCGCAAGTCTGTGACAAGCTCAGGGATCTCACGGAACCTTCGCATGGCCATGGGGACTAGAATGTTCAAGGGCGATAGGTTGTGGTTGTGCTGTTAACAAGGTAATAGAGTATTGAATTTTTTTGGGGGTTTATGAACGATCGTTCTGAGATTGTGCATCCTTTTATAATGGACTGCTCAGTCACAAAGCGCAGAGTCAAGTTTCAGTCACGAGGCAGTCATTCTTGTCATGGAGTCAGGGGTCTGTGTAAGAATGTCCAACATGTTACTCATGCTACACTCAAACTCCAATGACTCTACGCCGCAACCGACACCTCCTTGATATCTTCCTTCAACACAGCGGGATCAGGTAAGAACTGAGCCGGCTCACCAGTCGGGTCATCCTCACCAGCCTCCTTCATCCCACCCAAGATCATCGAGTTGGGCGCCATAGCCTGCCATTGCCACGGGTCAGTGAAGGCCTTGAACTTCTCGTCGTGCCACTGTCCAGCGGTCACATATCGGCCCTCGCTGTCGACAAACATAGTATCATCCTCGGCACGGAGGAAGTACGCGATCGAGTAGCGGTGCTCGGTCGGGTCAAAGGGCACCACGCGATGGATACAGGATTGCATCTTCATGCCGCTGGCGAAGCGGAGTGAGTCGCCGACGTGCACGAAAGCGCAGCCGGGCTTGGGGGCGACGAAACCCATCTCGCGCGCGCCGCATGTGCCTGGTGGGCGGATCTGGAGACCCCACTGCTCGCTGAAGAGGAGGGTCAATGAGCTGATGTCAGTGTGCTTCTGGTGGCCGATCTTCTTGTTGCCGGTGATGTCCGAGGGGAGGTAGTGCATCATGGAGAGCTATCACGAATCAGTAAGTAAAATCGAGACACTTGAGAGCCGAACAGCTTACTGTAGTAGTGGACGGACGATCGTTGCGATGCGAGTTCTCGTATCGCGCCGCGCCAGTCAAGTTCATTCCAGTCGACAGCGCAGACAGAATGACCTTGGTCACAGTGTTGCAGCTGCCAATCGCATTCTCCAGGACCTGCAAGTCTCCACTGTTCTTGATCGGCTGCGGCACTTTAGGACTACCCCTCTGGATCTCATCTCTCGACACCTTCAACATCTCATATCCGTCCTTGGTTCCTGCGCCAAAAGCACCGGTGCGGCTGCCGACAGGCTCGTAGCCAAGATGGGAAGAGATCAATCCGAACTCGTTCTTCTGTTCGATAGGAGCCTCAAAGAAGCGCTTCATGAGCTTGAGAGTCTCTTGCTGGTCGCTGAGAGCCCGGCGTCCATCGATGCTCTGGAGATCGAGGTAGAAGTAGCCATCCTCGAGGCAGGCTTTGAGCACGTTATCGACCTCGGCTGGGTCCTGGGAGAGCAGCAGGCCGTAGTTGATAGTCCGCATGGACCAGACTGGGACCTGCTTGCCCTGCCATTCGACGGTCTGCGGAATCTCGGTGGTGGGAGCCATGTTGGAGAGTGGCGATGATGCTAAGATTGGGATAGGGAAGACTTGACCAAGAGGGATTTCAAAGTGAATCCAGCTCTCTGCCTCCTAGTACCTCTGCTCCAGGCTTATATACCTGCCGGCCATCTATCCATAGCCCAGCACGGCTGTGTGACATGGCCTCACATCACACAACATACGACGCATACTTTGATTAAGTTGTGTTTAGAAGAGATAACGCTAATGAGGATTTTCGTGTCGCCAATGTTGTTTTCCCTGATCAGCCAAGCGCAGTTGGCTGTTTTGCCTTGTCTTCCCCGCTCTCCATGTCTCGTGTAGGGTGTGGGGCATTTCTCCCAAAGTGGTCGCTATGTACTACATGTCGGCAAATGCGCTCGCCACGTGCATACGGAATACAATGTGCACTATATACGCGGAAAGGCTCACAAGCTCCTTGGCTTGGCGAGAATAGATCTATCGACGCCAACTACAGCTAAATCCCTCACGGATCATACAGAACAATACACCGAACTTCAATACTCTGCCGCGACTGCTCCTCACGATACACAGAATCCTCAATCGCAGAATGCAAAGCTCGCCGCGCTACACTCGTGTCTGAGTCGAAGCATTTGATCAGAAGCACATCCTGAGTCGTCATGCGATGCTTGTAGTACCATCGATGACGCGGATTATGTCGTACAACCCACTGCTTTCCCGGAAAGTCATTCTCCGTCATATCAGCCTCGACGAGATCAGCATCTGGCACGGTCTTCGCGTCTGCCACTGCGATGGGATCCTTCAAGATTGCCTCGATGGGCCGCCAGACATTGATGATCTGGTACCTCCTCTTGACTAGCTCATCTGCTTCGTTGGGCAGTTCCCATCGAAGCCTCAGCTCTGCGCCGGCGTATGATTGGTCAACGTGTGTTTTCGTGACCGGCCCGCGGTTCTTGAGGTTATCGAAGCCCAGGTGGTGCCATTGTGTTGGGCCGCGGCGGACTTTGTGGTTGAAGATGTGGATGCGACTGCCACCTGTAACTTCCTTCAGAAGTTCCTTGCATTCGTCGTAATACGCTGTCTCAATAGTGTGCTCGTCGGTGAACTCTTTCTCGCAGCTTGAGTGTCGGCAATATTGAAAGCCGTTGGTGTCGAGTGAGTATATGTGCTCGTCACCACTTACATCAGTGACCACAAAGTCGTGCGCGAGATGTGGTCGCTCATTTGTGATCCTGCCTTTTCCGATGACAATCGGCGTCGGTCGCGACCCGTCGCCTGGATCATCCCAATAATTCAGCGTGGTTGCAACGTGGTGTTTCTCGACCTGACCCCCATTGTTCGTGGTTGCGGAGTCGTGCATGATGAGGCTCCTTGGCTCCTTCCGAGGCCAGAAAAGCTCCGAACTTGTATGTGGGACAAGATAACAAGGATGCCGGATATGGAAGTGATTCGACTTCATCTAAAAGCTGGGACTCGCGAGCCTAGAAGAGTGCGGAGTAATTCATCCGGCCGGCAAATATTCATTCCCTTTGTGCAACATCAGCCGATAATGATCACAGAGAGTTATCTAGGTTGACACGGTGTCGGGTCAGGCTTCCACGTGGCACTGTTGATCTTCAAGAGTCTGCGGGCGAGGCTGGACGAGACTGATAGGAGATGCGATGACACAAATAAAGCTAACACCATACATACCTGATAAGGAAGGAGGAAGTGAACCTGCGCTTCACAACGGAGAGGACGAGCTCAGAGATACTTATCAAGAGTTTCTTTCGGGCATTGACAAGTATGTCGAGATTTGCCAGGCTCGACTATGGGAGCTGAACAAGTATATTCACGACAATCCCGAGCTTGCCTTCCAAGAGCACAAGGCACACAATGCTTTGACGACGTTCATGAAATCGCAAGAAGGCTGGGAAGTAGAACTATCAGCTTACAGTCTCGAGACAGCATGGATTGCGACATTCAACAGCGGAAAGCATGGGCCTGTAGTCTCATTCAATGCCGAGATGGGTATGTCAAAATTATCCTCGACCCCAGAAATTAAGCTTTCGCACTGACTTATTTCAGACGCACTCCCAAATCTAGGCCATGCATGCGGCCACAATCTCATTGCGATCGCCTCCGTTGCCGCTGGCCTAGCAACCGCTGAGATGATCAAGCAACACAGCCTCCCTGGGAAGGTAATCATCTTCGGCACACCAGGCGAAGAAGGAATTGGAGGCGGTAAGATCCAACTGTTAAAAGCTGGCGCCTACAAAGCCGTCGACATCTCACTCATCTCTCATCCCGGTATCCTGAACAATAGCCCACGCGTTCGGACCACTGCCTTCGCACGCATCGGGGTGGAATACTTTGGACGTGCATCGCACGCAGCGAACAGCCCATGGCTCGGCATCAACGCGCTCGATGCCCTTGTGATCGCCTACAACTCTGTATCAGTCCTGCGCCAGCAGACGATGCCCAGCGACGTGATCGGCATGAGCATCACTAACGGAGGTGCTGCACCAAACGTCATCCACGCCTATGCTGCCGGTGTCTGTGTACTTCGTGCAGCTAGCGTATCGCGACTTCAAGAGTTGCAGGAGAAGGTCAGCGCCTGTTTCCGTGCTGGAGCAGAAGCAACTGGCGCCCGCGCCGTGATCAAAATCACCCCGGGCTACGCCGACCATGTACCCAACCTCGTCTTAGCGTCTCTATACACGAAATATTGGAACGCATTGCCAGATGTACCCAGTCCGCTGATACCGCCTGGCGAGCAGCTTACATTTGTGAAGGCGAGCACAGATCAGGGGAATATCAGCTATGCTATGCCGAGTGTAAATGCAAGCTTTGCTATTCCTCCCGGTCCGTTATCGGGACAGCCACATAGTCCGGAATTTGAGAAGTCTTCGGCAACCAGAGAGGCCTTTGATAGGGCATTACGGGTAGCAAAGGCATTGGCAGGGACGGCGGTGGATGTGCTTAGCAAACCGGGCCTGCTGGATGAGGTGAAAGCACAATGGAGGCGAGACATGGAAGCTGCTTAGAGGAAGACTCGACAAAGTTGAGAATCGAGCTACCCAGCTGTGGTGATCGGCCGATGTATTGATCAAGAAGGAAGACAATGGCTACCGATACTACCTGCAGAGTTTCTTCAGCATTATACAATCCGGAATGCATCGACACCCTCAAAAGTTCTTGAATTAAGCCCCAATCTGCGTTCACTATTCCATATCAGCCGGGCTTGATGCGCTCTCCAATGCAACCCTTTCAGGTGGCGAAGTCGATGCACAGCTGCACCAGTTATTACTGGAGGGTAATCGCCTGTACATCGACTTGACCAGTGCGAATCGCGTCCGAGATCTCCCCATTCATAAAGCCCTGGATATAGCCTTCACCAACAACGAGATATTTCTCACCACACGGACGAAGCACGATCGGTGTGCTGCAGCCCATAATGATTGCCAAATAATCATCAACGCGAGTCTGGTGGTCCGTTGAATCGTTTCTATTGTCAGGCACCCATGCCATATATCCCCTCTTACTGACAGCTATTCTTCTGCCAAGTGAAGTCCGGACCCAAGCGCTCCATGCTGTTTCATAATCTTCAACATGAGCGTCGTCAGGGATACTTTCGTAGAAATACTCATCGAACGGACGGCCGGCTAGCTGGAAATTCTTGTTGGCGTCTCGCCACCGAGACCAGCGAGAATAGTAAGCGCCGTCGAGGGCTAACCTCGTCCATCCTAGTTGTTTGAATCTGTCCGTGGCGATTTGGGTATTCTTTGGCAGATGCAATACTGCACGCTCGGTACTATCACAGTTCTCGGCGTCAACATTGTTATGCCTCATGAGCGGAAATTTGGGGTTCTGAAATTGTCTTGAGGCGTAAATTGCCCTTAGATACTCAGGAAAAAGAGAAAAAGAGGAGAGGTGAGGGTACGAACCGAGTAGAACGACTTCGATCCGCGAGCAAGAGATCTTGAAGAGCAGCCTCTATGGCAGCTTTATTACCGTACGGGCTTTCGTGGGTATGGGACGGAGTTACTGTCTCACCAAGAAAATTGAGCATGCCAGAGCCCTGAGCACCAAGCGCTCCAATCTTGTCAAGCAAGACCGCATGACAAGTCAGAAGGTTTTCGTCCGGAAAGTCAACATAGAATGATTTGCCCCCATCTGCTGTGAAACCTGGGCTAGGAATTTTGTTGTCTCTTAGACGGCCAGTCCAAGACCAATCCGGTGCCCAGGATGGAGTCTTGCTTTTACCCCAAAGATTACCCTCTCGCAAGATTTCCAGATTTTGGTGCTCGGCGATGTATGCTTTTGCAGTCTTTACAAAGACATGTCTGGGTTCGAGGGTATAATCAGGCGATATATGAGAGGCGATCTTCGGGTCCATGACACCTAGCATTCCAAACACTTTATCCCTCTCATCATAACATTGAGAAAAATTCGCAACTTCGAGAAGTACACCCAGGCTTGCTGGTTCCCCTCCCTGCTTCTCGATCTTGCTGAGTCCCCATAGCTCTTTGCCGATATGATGCATTCCATTTGCACTACCCCAAGCTCTCTTGTCACTAGCATCGAGCGCCATCCGATCAATCTTGATGCAATGGTTTTTCACCTGCCATAGAGCATCGAATTTGTCACGGCCTGCGGCGAATCTCTCCCAATCAATGGTATCTTTTCCACACATCAAGACGACCCCTGAGGCACCGAGGGCAAGTTCCTGAACAATCCACAGTCGGAACCAGTATGCTCGATTCGATAGGCAGTTTATTCCCAACCAAGTTCCCAGCTCAACATGTCGAGGGTTTGCTGCCAAAGTATCTCTCAACGCTATTATCCGCTTGTCCGAGTAGTCGGCGATACTGTCCATGAACCTAATTGCCTTTCCGCTATCCTCTTTCTCATACCCAAGCCAAGCAACCACTGACCAGGCCCACGAATATATCTCGCGCATCTTGCTGACTTGAGCCGTACGTTCGACATCGTCAGTCTGATTGATTGAAAGCTGGTCGATCCAAATCTTGAACAAAGACCCGAATTGCCCATTTTCCCGAAGTTGCTTCAAGACCTCTTCGAGGTTTTGCGTTATTTCCACTACCTCTCCATTAATGATCGCCTGTCCTTTGCAATTCTTATCACCCCATGTATAGGACAGAGCGGCGAAATCTCCCCAAGAGAATCGATGGACCTTGGCTTCTGGATATTTCGGCACAATCTTCTCGTCCAGAAGAGCAGGTACAGTGGGAGCTTGCGCTATTGCTAACCACACGCCATCATTAGCCTTGCACAAGAACCCGTTCATATTCGAAGTAATAGGAAATCCACTTTTGCGGAATCCGACATCTCGAAAAGACCACTTCAGTTGTTTGATTACAACCAAGACCTTTTGATAAAAACAGCAACGAAAGTGGATGACAGGCCGTGCCACAAGATCTCACCTTCCGCGCTGTTGTCCAAAACCGACGAGCGCGCCTGAAACCAATGGGACAGTAGCAGTCTTACTCGGATCGGATTACTGTACGTTTGGACAAAGTTTACGTATTCCTCAGTCTTCTCTAGTAATGACACCGTCTCCAAATTGCATTCAATAAGCTCGCTGTTGGGACTCTTAGGAAGGATTGTGATGAGTCGAATCTCATCTTCCTCTGCGCTTAAACGAGAAGGATAGGTAACGGGCATCTTGTACGGGAGTTCTAAATAAGAAATATCTCAAGCTTGGAAAACTAGATTTAATATGGCGGGGGAAGACCAGCTCTTCTATTCTGCCCTCGGAAGCCAGCGTTTGCAGTGCTGCAAGCCATCCTCGCGCTGCTGCAAGCCATAGACGCTCTGGGCCTTGATGCGCGATAGCAAAAGGAACAGCGAGACGCCACTTAGCGCACTGTAGCTTCGGATCTCTACATCGAGCTAGATACATTTCTTCCAACATTGGAAGAGAGAAGTCCTACGCCGCGGTGGGTACAGAGATAGAAGTAGCTAACCTATAGTTACACTAGTGTTTAAAGAAGCGTCTTCGCAGTGTAGCTTAGCCTAGATTCTGTAAGGCGTCAAGACAGAAGCCAATGTTGCTAGCGACTATACTTCTAGCTCTTCGGCCGCGTTCCATAGGCCTCTAAGTCTGTATGCCGATCCCACCATTTGCCATACTCCACAGCGTGTCCTCGGGCTCTTGCCCCGGCACCTTCTGCCGCGCTTTCATTGACTTCACAGCTAGCGTTGCAGCGTCAGGAATATTGCCCATCCTCTCTGCATACCCTACTGCACGATAGAGCAGCGTGGCCCATTCCGCTAGCGACGACTCGTCTTCTGGCGGCTGCCCTACCGCCGACCTGGCGTGCGCAAAAAGTGCCCGACATGCTGCCCAGTTTTCCTTACTCTCCTGTTGGAAACGCTGCACAAAGTTTACTGTTTGCAGTAAGCCATCTCCGTGTCGCAAGCTGCATTAGACTGCGCACTTCGACGGTGGCGCGGTCTGTATCGACAGAGATGAAGCAGAGATCGCGCAGCGCCACCACGTCGTTCTCAAACTTACCTACTTCGTACACTTCGGATGCTCAAACCCTCTCAAGTAACGCGGCACCACGACACTCCAGCCTTTCGTCCTCCAACTTCGCAAACTCAGCCCCCTTTAAAATGCCAACGTCATTCAAAACCGAAACAGGCCGCGAAATCTTCCATTCTACTTCGCAGCCCTCCACCGACCAATCCATATGAATCAAATCCGAGCGCGTATCCAATTTTCCCAAAGGAAAAGGTCGATAAAAAGCAGCACGGAGGTGGGCATGGGACCTAGATCCATGACATGCCAAGAACATGATGCTGGTCACATCATGGAGTCAGCGATGGTCATAGTCATAGCCACAGACACGGCCACGGCGAGGACAATTATTAGCATGAGACCGAGGCGACGAGCGATAGCCCGAGCGGGAGTGAGGAGGACGAGAATGAACATGAGCAGAGAATCGTATCCGGAGTCGTAGTCAGATGATCTCAGGAAGTAGATCGAGGAGAAGAGCAGAGCAGGTGCATTGAAGCTTTGAAAATGTAAGATTAGGAACTGGATACGATAACAATGAGGTAGCAATTTCCCTGAGCATGACTGGACTGTGTCATATAGAGTTTCAAAAAGGCTGAACTTGAGAATCGTCACGGCGTGAAATGGAAAGTCAGACACACTCTCCCATCTTGGGCTTAAGCCTGAGCAAGAACACCTACACACTCCCCACCACCATCCCAACCATAGTCAAGCCCACAATGACACCCAATGCCCAACTTCTCCCCACCGCTATGCTCCCCGCAGCATTACCATACCCGCTCGCCTCGGCCCCATTGTCCTTCTTTACATTCCCAACATTGAAACACTCGAACATCAGCGCGCTCGTCTCGTATTCACCCAGCGTGTTGGTCAAGCAGCCAGAGACGTAATCCGGGTTGTCTGTAGTGCAGAATTGGAAGCACCCATCGTCCGAACGCGCATTACCGGCACCGGGCGCAGCGTATGTTGAGAACGAATTGATGTGGGAATTACAGCACGAATCTAGGATGGACGAGTTTGAGCCGCCGATGGGGACGGCACAGGATGCGAGGGCGGTTGGTGGCGCGGGGATCTGAGAGACAGCGTTGCAGGACATGGCGATGAACTTCTGAGGTTTCCGTAGAGGCGGAGATGTATGTATATGCTTTTGGCGATGTGGCGAGAAGATTCTGAATCGGTCGTGGGAAGTGATTGGTTCGTTTTTGGATGCTCGTCGTTTGGGACACTTCTTTCAGTGTGCTTTTCTTCCGAATTCACGTTCCCAGAACGAAATGAACAATGAGATTAAAAGCTTAAGGGACGTGCGCCGAAGAAATGCTGGAATGACAGGAAGGAAAGAAAGACTGTAAAGAAAAAGGGTCGCGACGTTCACAGAACGCACAGTGAAGGGAATGAATGAAGCTCAGAGACTACGGAGTAGATTCATGGCCCGAACAGCGTAGAATATGTATACGGTCCTCGGAACAATCTATGAATAGACGCAGCCGGTGGATAGAAAGGTCAGCGCAAGATCGGACGCTAAGCGCCAGGCCGCTGGCTGTGCTACCTCGATGATTGGCTCGCGGGTTCCGAGAATTTCGGGCGGGCACGATTGAAACCAGACCTCCCAAAGAGTTGAAACATGATTGCCTCGTTTCGTAAATGCGACATGCTTCGACCGTCCAGTTAAAGGCCTGGATTCAGCATGAGTGAGGAAGTCACGTGAGTCTGTCTTGGCGCTCGCGGTTGGCGACGATGAGCCCCGCCATGGAACTTCTGAGCATTGGAAACGAATGCTTGCGTAATACAGTCGATGCATGGATGAGCCGAGTGGTAGTTTTTCGTCTTCGAAGCAGTTGCTAGCGTCAATAGATACATTGCAGTTCTCCGCCAGGTGATGCACCAACTGAAAGCGGTTCAATCACCATCAGAATCAACTTCATCCTCGTGTGCTGCCGCCCATGGACTTCTCCGGCGTAATGAGCTCCCTTTTTTGTCCAGAATGAACGGAATCGGCACTAAGCATACGGCGATTCCGGAGAGTACCAGGCTTGCATTTCTTGTGCCAAGGTGCAAGAACAGGCTTCGACCAACGAGAGGAAACCCAGCACCAGCCAGATTTCTGACTAGCCCGATACCAGCGAGAGCGGAGGCTGAAAAGGTTTTGTAGGCATCTTCGGTGTAGGTCAACGTCATGAGAACTATGCGACGTCAATGGAATCACAACAAAGGGCATGCAGCGTCCGACTCCACTTACTCAGCGTGTAGAAGGACCAACCCCAGACTGCCGAGGCAAGGACTGGGAAGAAGGGATGCACCGCTGGAGTTGCTAAGAACGCAAAAGCCAGTAGAGACAAGGGTAGTATGATCGCGGCTAGCTTCGCATGATGCACACGTGCTTCTGGAACGTCGCGATGACCTGCTTGTGCGACCTTTCGCTGATAGTAACGCTCTTGCAAGATGTTGGTGAATAGTCCCAGGGTGATCCCGAGAACAATACCCAAGAAAGATATGCCGACGCCAATGGTATCAAACCCATAGCCGCTGGGACCAAATATCATATGAAAAGCTCCATTGAACAAGAAGGACAGGCCATAGAGGAATCCATTATACGCAGCTCCAAACTGTACGATTGCTTCGCCGGCTAGAAATCGGAAAGGCCGTGCGAGAGCTGTGCTGAACAGCTGCTTAGGACCTCGTTGTTTCATCTCGTCTGGTACTTCTACTCGTTCATCGCCTGTTGCTAGACGCATTGCCTTTGCTCTCTTCAATAAGATCACGCTGTGTCTTGTTTCGCCCAGTGTGTAAAGTGCAACGACCAGGACGACCCAGAAAGCGAAGCAGATGATGAGCATGATTTGAAATACTTCGTGCCATCTTCTGCCTTGCGCAACGAACGAGAAGAGCACAAAGCCGGTAGGTGAGCCTCCAGTCGCCGCCCATAGAAACAGGCTCATCGCATATCCAGTGTCATGATGGTGGAACAGATCCGCGATGGTTCCCCCGAAGTTTGATATGGTCGTGGATGAGAAGTAGCCGGAGAAGAGACGAATGACAAGAAACGGTGCCAGTGTCTTGACGTATGTAGTGCTTAGAAGCAGTAACAGGAAGACCCCATAAGACACAATATACACAGGTCGTCGTCCGAAGTATTCTGAGAGGGGCGCCAGCGTCATTGGACCGAAGGCTAAGCCTAGCACATAGAGACTCAAGCCCAAAGTCGCGACTTGCGGCGTTACACCGACATCCTTCGCAAAGTCTCCAGCGGCAGGAGAAAAGCCAGACGCGCCCCACGAAACGCTGAGATCAATCGGGATTATGGCTGCTACCATCAGCCATTTCCGAAGACTGGTCCAGTTTCTCGGGTCTTCTGGGTCGCGCGGGGTAAAACCGACGACGGTGGTTGTTGTGGACGATAACAGAGGCTCATCTTCTTGGCGGCTAGAGCTCATTCTCCCGCTCCACTATTCACAGTGCAGCCGTGTAGCTTTGGCGAGTCGCTTGGTCTTGTGGAGGGTCGATGTGCGGATGTTCGTGTCGTAGAGCTAGCTAGCCTAGAGTAGAGTGACAAGGCAGTTACACGAGTCTGGTGACGTAATTCACAACCCGTTTCGCGTCAACTGAATTAGTGCGATCAACTGACCGTGTCTCGTGGAGGGTTTGTGTCCCGCCCACAGCATGTTCTGTCTCCATAACCATAATCTCGACGTTGTCTAGTGTCACATGTTTTGGCGGTGTCGATGCCAGTCGTTCGGACTGCCTGCTAGGCCGAGCTCCGCCGCATTCGGTGCGTGATGCCCCGAATTCTGGCCCCTTAATTTTCCCCTCGTCAATACCCCAGGATTTCAACGACGATCATCGTGCAAGACCCTCATTAATTTTCCCGTGAACCAGGTATATAGGTACAGTTATTGAGATGGAGTCTCGGGTAGGACAGCAACGCGCACTCGCGTTTCCGTACAGTCAACATGCGCCTTCTATCTGTCGCATCATTTCTCTTGCTTTCGCCAAAAGCATCAGCATACCTCAAGGCAACGGAAACGAACAGCAGCATTACGCTCTCCAACGAGCGTCTTGTGGCCTCAGTAAGCAAGACCCGTGGTTACGTCAACGTTCTCAAGCTCGATGGCCAAAATCTGTTGGGAACTGAAGATGGGAACGCAGGTGTAGGACCATACCTCGATTGCTACTGCATTCCGAGTGGATTCTGGACGCCAGGTCGCGGAAGCAATGTAACCTACAAGTTATACAAGGGCAAAGATTCTACCGGAAAGCAGTATGGTGGCATAAGCATGGGCGAGACGTACGCTTCAACGGGTCAGCGCTTGGAGCAATACTGGTTTTTGAAGGAAGGAGAGTCAGGATTACACACGTTCAGCCGCATCGTATATAACAACGACACGACTCCTTTCCTCAGAAACCTTCAAGAGTTCCGAACCATGTTCCGACCAAACCACGAGCCAGCCCTATTCACCCACTTCGTCACGAACGAGAAATTTGCTGCGCCACGACCTAACACGACGGGTCAGGTCACAGTTCAAGATGCGACATGGTGGCTTGCCAATAAGGAAGATCCCTATGTACAAGGCGTAGGCAACTACTTCACCAAGTACACCTTCCAAGACACGTGGAGAGATCACAAAGCGCACGGCATGTACGCAGATGGTTCTGGGAGTGGAAATGGCACAACGTATGGAGCATGGCTTGTGCACAACACCGTAGAGACCTACTTCAATGGTCCACTACACAGTGATCTCGTAGTTGACGGTATCGTGTACAACTACATGGTCTCCAACCATCACGGAGATCAGACCCCAAACATAACCAACGGCTTCGATCGTACCTTTGGACCGCAATATTACCACTTCAACAAAGGCGGAAGCCTGGATGAGTTACGCGAAGACGCTGAACAATACGGCTTGAGGCCGGACTGGAATGTGGAGCTCTACGATGCGATCTCGAAACATGTGCCCAATCTCGTGCCATCATCCGGACGCGGTACTGTCGCAGCAAAAGTCAAATTACCTAAAGGAGCTAAAAGGGCCATCGCAGTCCTTGCTCAAAGCGGAGTAGACTTCCAAGACAATGTGTATGACACAAAGGCATACCAATATTGGGGCAATATCGACGAGAACGGGGAGGTCACTATTCCTCGCGTCAAGGCTGGCACGTATCGAATGACCGTGTATGCTGATGGGATCTTTGGCGATTACATTCAAGACAACATTGTTGTGGCGGCATCGAAGAAAACTTCGGTGACGGCAAAGTGGACAGCTGAAAGCTTTGGTACTGAACTTTGGCGCATCGGAACACCAGATAAATCGTCAGGGGAGTATCGCCATGGGTATGCCCCGTCTGCCGACCACCCCCTGCTTACAGAGGAGTACAGACTGTACTGGGCTGCGTACGACTTTCCGACAGAGTTTCCAGAGGGTGTCGAGTTCAAGGTCGGTCGCGATAACGAGTCTACTGCGCTCAATTACGTCCATTGGAGTGTTTTTGGTGGGAAGGCAAATTACGTGAGGCCCCAGCCTGTCTATGACAACATCAACAATTGGACAATCCTCTTTGATGTGGATGCGCAGCAGTTGCAAAACAGGACGACTGCAACCTTTACAGTGCAGCTTGCCGGCGCTAAAACTGCTGCTGGCAACACAGACGTCTTCAATGCCAGCGAGCCTTACTCAAATCTACCATACGCGGTCCACGTAAACGGTCATGATCTAGATCCCTGGATAATTCCCTACGACCAAAGCAGCTCTTGTGCTGTTAGATCGGCGGTGATCTGCTATGTGAGTAATCAGTGCATGCAAGAAACGTACGACAACCGCTGATAGTCCGCCTACACACGTAGAACCTTGCACACAAGTTCGTCTTCAACTCAACGCTTCTAACGGTAGGCGAAAACTCGTTCGTACTAAGCCTGCCATACAATGGCACAAACTATGAAAGCGCATTTCTCCCAGAAAGTGTCTACGTTCAGTACGATGCTCTACGGTTGGAAGTAAAGTAGGAAATGTCGAGCAATCTTGACCATGTCGAAAATGACATCACCCGATCGCATCGATCTGACAGTCAATCTCCCGCCTTGCCGGGCACCATGCATGTGCCGTGATACCGTGGTCCGTTTGTGGGCTAGTTACATGAGCTGGGGCAGCATCCGATCCAAGCGGGTGCGCCGTGAACTTTGCATCTCGATGTTTCGATGGCATCGAGATCTATTCTATTCGGTCCAAGTGGTTCCGGACGCCTTTCCCATTTGCACGGTGAGGGGTTCCCGGTTGGCCAATCAGCACGCGTAGGATGTTTTGGTGCCACCATTTGATAACAATATCTACAACAAAACATCGCCGCAACCATTTCACCAATACCGGCTCATACAAGATGGTCTGCTATGTCGCAAAACACTTCTATTTGTCCGACATTACCCCACGTTGACTTTCATGGCGGCCGAGCCTTGATACCTAGGCAACAGAGACCCAAAGCTCTTGTAGCAGCCGCACGGAAATCCCGAGCCCAGAAAGCTGTGAGTCTAAGACGACCACATCCAGCTCTTGTATGCTCAGATGTGGCTGACATCTCCGGCTAGTGCATAGCATGCCGCAAGCGAAGTGAGGCTCCACGATAGTGCTGGTGGCGCTGTACATGGATCAGAGATCTAACACGACAAGCCAGAATCCAAATGCTCTGGAATTACACCCCAATGTATCGAATGCGCGACCAACGAGCTTCCCTGCGTCTACGAGCACAATCGACGCGATCGGATGAGAGAGCTCACGTCGCAGAAACAGATCCTTGTTGATCTTGTTCGTGAGCTTAGATTAAGCACAACCCCCTCTGGCCGGCAAAAAATTGAGGATGCACTCGATGAGGTGCGTGATCCTTCCCTGTGAACATCTGTAGATTGTTTCATCACCATATGTCCCGTGCATGAGAACGCTGCTCATAGAATCGCACATTCATGGCTTTGCTCTCGCGACGTGTCGAGCACATCTGGAGACAGCAATCGTCCCTTCAGAATCTCTTATGCCACGCAATTAGTACTCTAGTCTATGACTCTGAATCAGAATGACTAACCTTTTGAAGCTAGAGGAGGAATACCTGCTCCTGCCCGACGCAATAACGGAAGATACTCTCGAGCCTGTCGTGGACGAGGATACCGGAATCGGTCTCGCCTCTAGCCAGACAAATCTTGCAAATGCAGAGAGTGTCGACATCATGGACTTCTGGAGAGCTACCCAAGAGTCGACTTTCGTACAAGCGCACGATAACGGAAGAACCCAATGGGCACCTGGCCTGCACGAATCCCGCACTGAAGCTAACGACGACGGTCTCTTACCTCACATCTCCGGCAATACAACTCTCAGGTATACTCCTGACGCGAGCTTTTACCTTCCCAACAGTCTTTTAGTTATCAACCCGTTCGTCGCACCTTACGAAGCACCGCCCGCAGACGTCGCGTACCGACTTATTTCGCATTATCTACAAACATGTCACGAGTGGATCCCTCTTTTACCATATGACTTCGAAGCTCAAGTACAGAGATACTACAAAGTACATCAGGAGGTTACCAGCACTTGGCTCGCCATCTTCAATCTCGTCTTAGCCATTGGTGCTAGACAATCTTATGTGACTAATCGAGTCGCGCATACAAGCAACATCCGAGAAAGGGAAGACATACCCTACATCAGCAGAGCTATCCATCTTCTAGGTCTCAGAGGTTCCACTCTTATGACGACAGATCCTGATCTATTGCAGGTGCAGGTAAGTTCATCATGAAACACTGACATCCACCGCCCTACCGCCCTGACGCTCAACAGTGCCATGGCCTCCTGTCGCTATACTACCTGACAGCTCATCAAATCGAGAAGTAAGTGTTTCCCAAGCAATCCTTCGGCTCTTTGCGATGTTGTTGTCCCATCCAGTCATTCACCGAATTTTTGGGCCTGCCAGAATAAGAGCTCGGTTTGAGTCGAAACATGCCGCACCTTGTACCGCTAAGACCGCTCATCGACATGTTCACTTACTAGTACTGATTCTTGTTCAGAGCTTGGCTTACAATCGGTGTTGCGCTTCGCTTTGCTGTCTCGTTAAACCTCCACCTCGAATGTCAAGATGACTATCCATACTCTGGAAGATCCGAAACGCTTGCACGAACTTGGTGGAGTCTCCGCTCACTCGACTGTTTCCTGAGTTCTACGATGGGCCGGCCAACCGCATTTCCGATTCAAGATTGCAACACGCCATTACCACACGACTTAGGTACTACTCAACATGGGATGCCTCCCAAATCAATGCTTCAAATATACACCAGGATCTCTATCACCACGCAATGGGCGTTGTCGTCTCTTCACACAATCAGGGCAGGCACAATGCCTTGGCAGGACGTTCAGGATAGGGTAATGAGACTGAAATCTGGACTTGAGGCCTTGCTGCCCCAAATTTCCGACCGAGAGCGCCTCATGCTTCACTTCAGCTGGTTCGACTCGATGATTCTGATCACTCGGCCGATGTTATCTCCGCAGCGAAGCCACCACGATCTTACGGACCAGATGCACCACGTCTCACACGCTATGGCGAGGGTTTGTGTTCAGGCTGCGCGAGGCGTCACGCGACTGTTGCCTGACGAACCAGATGAGCGCATCTTCCACAATGGGCCCTGGTGGTGCCTCGCTCACTACATCATGCGAGCCATGGCCGTTTTTCTTCTCGCCATGTCTCCGCAAGTTTTCGAGGTCCATTCAGATTTAGTCCCACCAGTCAAGAAATTGATACGCTGGCTACAGTGGATGCGGCAAGACGATCCGGTGGCCGGACAGGGACTGAAAGCCGTTCTCAACACTTTGAGGAAGAGCGCCAACCACATGGAATTCGCTAGTGTATTCGAACAAGAAACTCTTGAGGAGAAGGGAAGAGGATATCTTCACACTTCAGACGGCTGGCGCGTCGCTGCCGACCCTCAGTACGTTTCTGACTTCCACGGTCTGGACGACCTTTTAGATTCGAGCAGCGCAAGTCAAGGTATGGGGATCCAGGATCAACTTGGCATGCCTCCCATGCCTCCGACGTACGGCAGTCCATATGTCGCTACCAACACGCCATGGAATTGGTGACGAACTATTTGTGCCACACTGGCCAGATAACCAAACGGTTGGCAATTCTTTCACGAATTTCGACGGCAAGAGTCGTGACATCACCGCAATCGAATGTGCATATGGCAAATCAAGCACGAGGAGCGCAATGCAAAGTGCTTGGAATCCTTGATGGGGATGGCGGTCTCCTCAATGTCTGAACCACACCGCCGCAACACGAGCTTCTTGCAAGACCGACTTGTCTTCTATTGGAGACACGGATAAGAATGATATGAGTTGGGACAATGATGGCATGACATCCGCTAGGACCGAGGCGAAGGCCTACCATATGAAAGCAAGTCCGAGCTGAATAGGGTCACACTACCAGCGAGGAGGAATGACACCGTATACAAATAGTTCCACGATGGACAAGTTGATCAGAGGGCTTCGGGGACCCGGCTGCGGCGGGAAGTATCGCTACCTTTTACATGCGCTCGGACATGGCGTCGTTTAATAACTGTATATTGTGCAAGTCCTGCGTGGAGGAACACAGACATACCTAGTAACTCTATAACTATAGCCTGTATGTAATAGAACGGTCTTCCGGGCTTTGTAGAGTTTCTATGTGAATCTTTGACCAGAGGAGACACGTGTGCACTATTCTAGGGGATGAAGGACATACAGAACACCTACCAGAACGTGTCTACACTTAGACAGTAAATAATTCTTTGTCGCGCAGTGACTGAGCTTACGATAATCAGTAGCTGATGTGATCCATACATACGTTCAAGCGGAGATGAGATGGGACGGAAGCGGCGCCATTCCGCTTTGGGACTGGACAGTATCTGGGGAAGCTGCGATCGCCAACAAGTCTCAAGAAGGAACTATCTGCATGTTTGATTCGTCGCACCGCACCGTTTTCGCTACCAACACATTTATTAGTATACCGACTACATCCCATACGCATTGCGATGACGGACAGAGCGAGCAAGCGGATGCGCCGCCTCAGCACCGAGTATGACGAGTCTGAGGGAGCAGACGAGTGGATGAATGGGAACAGCAGGTATGTGGCTGATTGCAAGACGCATAGCTCGCGCCAAGGGCAGCGGGAGTACAAGGACACGCAGAGCAGCAATCACGCCTGCATAACGCCTATCAACGAGCCAATTGCCCCTCCGCCTTCACCACCACGCCTGTGCCACGCGCCCGGCACCCCTGCCGACCACCGCCCGCCATCTGACGCCGTCGCAATCCTTCGTGCTGCCCGCTAATACCGCCTTGCCCTCGGCGCCGCCTCCTACACCTCACCACCATGCCCCGTCTCCGTGCGCGCGCCGCTCCTCTAACAGCCAGCAGTGCCCCGACAGCCTCGTCGACCCGCCCGCGCCGCGGCACCGCGAACCAGTCGCCTGCTGCCGCCGTCATCCAGCGCTCCTCGCCCGAAGAGACGCGCCAGTCGATCCACCTGACCGTCAAGTCGTCGCCGGGCAAGCTCAGACAAGCGACGAGCGGGGCTGTTACCAAGCCGGGCGTGAACAGACAGAATATAGTCGCCGGCAAGCGCGCGTCACGAAGCAGCAGGATCGTCCGCGAAGTCGACAGTGAGGATGACGACGGCGACGAAGAAGACGACGAGGCAGAGGAAGTGGACGCCATGGACGTCGACGACGGCGAGGACGAAGAAGACGACTTGGACGCAGAAGGGGACGAGGACGAGGACGAGGACATGGACGCGGAAGGAGACGAGGATGACGATGCAGAGGACAGCACGCCAGCGTCACGAATCGTCGTCTCCACCAAGCAAGACATACCCGTCAAACCCATAATCAACATCTCGAAGCCTCAAGACTCGGTCGAAGCGAAGGAAATGGCCATGGACGACGACGATGACGACGAGCTCAGCGACCCAGACTCCGATCTCGACGACGAGGACGCCGAAGGCGAAGAAGACGATGCAGAGGGCGACGAAGACGACGAGATGGCCGACCAGACGGGGAACATGGACGAGGACATGGACAGCGATGAGGACTTAAGCCGCGGCCAAACGCCCGACGTCAGCAAGATGACCAAACGGCAACGAGCGTTGGTCGAGGAAGGCAGTGATGGCGGGCTCATGGCGCTATCCAACGAGGCGCAAAAGAAGAAGCATCTCACCGCCGAGGAGAACGCCATGCGCCGCGCAGAAATGGCCCGACGGAGAAAGAACCTCAGCGAGAAGCGCAACGAGGAGGAAAAGGTCCGTCACACCCCCATCTTACACGCTTTCTAGACTGCTAACACCCACCAGATGGACACCATCAACCGCCTCCTCAAGAAACAACCTCCCAAACGCGGCCGCCGCGCCCTCGACACCACCGGCTCCGGCCAGGAAGACGAGAACGATGCAGAGAGGGCGAATCCGCTCTTCGTGCGCTACGTGCAGAATGCAAAGGGCACGCAGCTCGGTGTCCCGGACGAGTGGCTCCAGGCACCCGTGGGCAAATTCTTTGCGGGCGACCTGGCGCCGAAGCATTCGAGGCCGTTTGAAGGCCGGATGGTGGAGGAGGTTGCGTAGTCGTGGAGTGCGTTGTAGGGAGCGGAGGATTGTATTTGCATAGCATGGGAGTTTTTGGGGAGGCATTCAAGATCAGGGATGTAAATGGGTGGGTTAATACTTGAAGGTATCAATGTATGATTCGACTCCGCCTCCTGGTAAATCTACATCCTTCTACAGTGTACGAAGTAAGGAAATGCTAAACGACAGTTGGGGTATCTCTGAGCTGCGACGCGACCAATACAAAAACAAAAAGAAAAACTACCTACTGTACATAAAAACCAACACACGGAAGTACAAATCCCATCCACTCTACTCTATCACTTCCCATCACCCCCGACTCAACAACATCTCCACCGCCCGATCGACCCTCAGCCCATCCCCCAAATCCGTCATCCTTAACGCCTCGCGCGCCTGCTCGGCCGTGAACCCCATCTCCACGATCCTGTAGATGGCCTTCTGCGCCGTGTTCTCGTGCGCCTGGGACGCGAAGATGTCGTGTTGCGTTTGGTGTTGTGCGAAGGCCGCGTGGTGATGTTCGGCGGTATGTTGGCGGCGATGGGAGTGATGGTGAGACGGGGGATAGTGATGGGGATGGAGAAGGGAGGACGGGTTCTGGTGGCGGAAGGCGGGGTGTGTGGGCAGCGGTGGGCCGGACTTGGTGTCGGGTTGGTAGTAGCCTGCGACGGGGTGTTCGTCGATGGCGGGCATGCTGGTTGCGATGCTGCTTCGGTCGCGGGTGCTTGGGACGGTGGAGGGGGGCGGGGTGGGGAGGAGGGGCTGTGCGAAGGTGCGGCGCGGAGACGACGACGAGCGGGTATGCGTGCTTGGTGGTGGAGGGGTGCTTGCAGCTGGCAGCTCGGCGATGGAGGGGGTGGGGTCTTGGGCGAGGGCGGAGGAGGAGCGGAGGGTGGGGATGTGCGATACGATGTTGTTCTCGGTCGAGGGGATGGGCGGTGCGCGCGTTAGGTTGGTGATGACGGTGGACCACTCGCTCATGGGACGTTCCTGGCTCATTCTTATCATGGGCATGCGTGGCCCGTTCGTCTTGCGGTGCCGCAGTTCCGTGATGTGTTTCTGGATCCGCTGCTTGCTGAGTTGACGCTGGATGTCGCGCGTTGAAGTTGTGGCATATGTCCGGGCGATCTTGTCCTCGTAGACTCGAGACGCTGCTTCCTTGAGGAAGTTGCGGCGCGAGCCACCGAAAACTGGGGGTGTCCAGGTAGTCCAACCGTGGTGGGCGGCGAGTTTGAAGGGATGTGTGTGTAGGGGAGTTGCGAGCTCGAGAACTGTAGAGAGACCAAAGGTGAGCAGGTAGTAGCACCATTCGTCTTTTGCTGTTAGTATGTAGCTTTTTGTGTGTAGGGCCAATAACTCACCTAGCATCATCTCCTCTCCATCAATATCCCCACCACGAATCTCGGTATTTTCATAGATGCCATACTCGCGAGCCTGTGCTGTGCGCCCTTCGAAGCCCTGCAGCAGCACGCCCAAGCAGTTCCACAGCTCCATCATGTCGAAGAGTTGCTCCGCAGTCAAGCCGTCTTCATTCCCTTTCGCAAAGCACTCCGGGGCGCCGACCAAGGTATCATTCATGAATTCGGTGCTCATGAAGCTGGAAGTGCATGCTTGTTGGTGAACCATGGCACCTCCTCTGAGCCAATCCTGCTGAGCCACAATATCCTCTTCTCGGCCTTTACCGGATCCGAAAATCTTGCAGAATGTCCAGATGCGCCAAAGAGCGTTGTCGATCCGTGCCATTTCGGCCGGACTATCGCTGATCAAGGCGATAGAGATCTCAGGCCGGACAAACGACTGGCATTTCTCTTTGATCAGTGTTTTGATGGATCGGATGGTGAGAATGTCTCGCTTCTGCAGTTGGAGGTACGTCGAAGGTGTATACTCTTCCTGCGGTCGTGTCATCTCAAGGTCGTCGTCATGCAGCATGTCATGTCCCGGGAAAGCAATTTCTCGAAACTCCCAAGCAGGCGGTGACATTTTCCTCAGTGTAGACTTGATGAGGTTAAGTTCGTGTCGCTTGAACACACGATAGAAGCCCCTATTGACCACTGCTGTCGCAAAGAGGTCATCGAAGTGGTCGAGGTTCAGAAAGATATTGAGGATTACCCCTTCCGCAGAAGTTGGCGTGATTGTTCGCTTGACATGCTTTGCTGGTATGGGAAGTGGCGACAGCTCAAAGTCCGCTGTCAATCTGTTGCACCCAGGAATCGTGATCGTCAACCGTTGGCTTGGTCCACGGGAACGGCCTTTTACCATCTGCGAGGCGATGTGATCGCGTGGGACACGAGACAATCGATAGGCTTCAGGATTGACCGACTGACGCTTGCTAGACTTCCTTGGTAGTGCGGGAGGTGGGATATTGATATCACCAACGGTGGCAGAGTCTTCACGCGGCTCGCTAGTTGTCTCATTTGAAGCTTCTCGATCCAAAACTTCATCCCACTGGAATGGGCTGTCTTCTGTCAGGGTGGTCAGGCGTTGCTTATCTTCTTGTCTTGGAGCGTGAGGCTTCGAGTCTTCTGCGAATGATGTGAGCTGCTCCTCAAGATCATTCTCCGCCTCGCTTAACGTTGGACTGGGGCCTCGAGGTCGGTTAGAGAGCTGCTTCGAAGTTGAGCGACTGATCGCTCCATCAATCACGCCCATGGTCGATGCGAAACTTCGGCGTCGAGTGCTACATTTGGACGACTTCCGGTTGATTGTAGGTTGGCGACTTAATGTACCTGAAGCATTGCGAGTGCGTTGCAGGGTGCAGGTAGTTTGGAATGGGCGGTCGTTCTCGATTGGGGCTTGGTGCGCATACCGACGAGGTGGTGAACAAGATGGTGGCATAAATGGCTTGATGTAAGATTCGGGTGACGAGTCAAAGACCCCTGCGACCACTGGGTTTTGGACGCTGTAATGGCGAGCATGCTTCCGGTCTAATGGTGGACTGTCTGCCTCCACGCTGGTCTCCGAGGAGTGGTTGCTATATGTCGAGGCTGAATCGCTGTCGTGCGAATCGACGGATGAGTTGCTTGGTCTTGATACATTCCGGTGATGCCTTGTAGCTGACGGCTTGTGAACGGCTCGACTCATCGAGCGCTGAAACGCGCCGGGGCAGCCAGGTTGCGGTTGGTTGAGCGGAGAAACGACAGAGTCCCTCATTACGACTTTCGTACCAGAAGAAGGAGGAGATACGTCGTGCGCATTCTCGCTTTGTATCGCTGCCGTTATAATATGGCTTCTGCTCGGCTGGGCAAAGAATGGGAGGGACGGCAGTGGGCGATTCCGGTTTTCGCTGGGGATTACTACATGTATCTTGGGCCTAGATCTCTTTTCTGGACTGCGCCCATACTTGAAGTCCCTTTCTGTAGATGCGCGATCTTTCTGACGCCACTGGATCTTGCCGTGCTTGTAGACCCCAATAGCTCCTTTGAGTGAAGTACCGCTCAAGGCCGACTTCAATTCATCGACAGGTCCAGATTTAATGGGGGATTTCGTGCTTGTGCTGCTACCGCGGGTTCTGGATTTAGAAAGTTCTTTGTATATTGGTGACGGTGACGTTCGGTTGCCCGACAGTGGTTGTGATTTGCTGCTGACATCCTGGCAAGCGTGCGTTGTCGTGTCTCGCTGATCAGTGAGGAGACCCGTGTCGCATGTTGTGGTCTCTGGCACAGCGTGCAATATAGTAGCCGACTTTTTCGTACCCTTACTCCTGAGCAACGACATCCTCCTCTTTTGTTTGCCTATTGAAGCATTCCTTGTAGTGGAGGGTAAGTCTTGGCACAAGTTGGACTTGCTCTTTACAGTGACTTGAGGTGGCGATAAATCCAAGCTGCAAGACCGGTCGGTGGTGGACTGCAACAATACAAGGTGCTGAAGGCAAAGTAGTTTTGTTGTTGATGGCTCATGGGTCCCGGGCACCTGGCTCGCGTGGATAGTCATGGTGGCAGGGCAGTGGACTATACAGAGTCCGATGCCAAAATAGCATAGCTCAAGTAAGGCAACACCCGCAGCTGATGGGGCCAGCGAATAGCGATGATGTGGCGCTCGGATCCAGAGGGCTGTCGGAGTCGGCTGAGATGAGATTGAGAAATAGAGTCCGTAGTGTGCGTCGCAACGGCAGACAACATGGGCGTGCAAAGGACGAGATGATGACCTCGCAACACCTACATACAAATACCGCGCCCGTCGTGCTCTTGCACATTCTGATGCCGCACGATGAGCGCTCTACCAACACGCACCAGCGGGGCGTGCGGCGAGTGTGTTCATGGCATGCTGGGGTTAGAAGTGTTCGGACCCCGCGCCAGACTGAAGTGGGAGTGATGCACAAATCCAGAGTTATTTTGGTGCAGCTCAGCCCGCAGCTAAGTCGAGGCGACCCATGTCCTGGATCCCCGAAATGCGCCTCCCGCACTTGCACCAAACACAACTCCACCAACATCCTCGGATCCTTCCCTTCTTTGCTGCTTATTTTGGCCAAGCACTTTCTACTTGGTTTGTTTCATGATTGACGCTCGAAATGTATGTTTGCGGCGCGTCATGAGGCACAGCCATCGTTCACCTGGCGTGAGCAACACTTACTGACGCAGCTCGTCTGCCTCGGATCGAACCTGGTCCTGATACGAGAGATGACGAGGATCCTAGCCGCACAACATCATCACTGGTGATCGAACTCTTCCAGTCGGACGAATCGCATCAGTATGCTCTCGGATTCATGTCGCACGCACCGCGCTCTCGAATTCGCTTCCAGCAACTCCTCTTCTGGGCAACAACGTGCCAAATTTAGCGCCACCGCAACACGTCCGGACGCCATAAACTCGATGCTCTATTTTCACAGCACCGATCTTCAATGAACTCTTTCAAACATTTGTGCACCGTTGTTGACCAATCGTCGGAGAGAAACAACAGCCCTTCTCGTTTGTATCCGCTAACCGCTCGGACGAGGCTGAGGAGGCTGTGAGCCGCAAGGCTTAACCCTTGTTGGCAGTTTTGAAGCAGCCTTAGTAGGAGTGCCTCGCCCCAAAAAGGCACAGAGTGGAAATCTGACGTACTATTCCCAGCCATGTCATTACGCTTGTTGCCGCTGTCACGCCGCGCAACGATCGCAAATGCTCCGCCGTACGTACGGACCAGTCCACTCGTCACGACCACTGAACCGGAACGACGTCGTCGTTACCATGTATCTGAAACACGCAAGATATCTGACCTGCAACTCCGCCGCAGGCGATTGCCTCAGTAGAGCATATCTTGAACTCAAATCAGGCCTATTATATCACTCCAAGAGCCGGTCTCGTGCGCGGCATGAGAGGCACCGTTGCTTCATACTGAAAGCCCGTCTCTGGCGGGGCCGGCACAGCTACGTTCTCAACTTTAATACCATGCTATTAAGATTTCAGTCAGGCCGTTCGAATCAAGACCCAGCAACTCCGACCTCTACTGCAAAGGCACGGCGACTTCGTTGTGATGAGCGTGCCTCGAGTCTGCCCCAAAATCAGGCCAGTAGCATGCCAGTTCCGCATCACACTGCTCAAACAGAACTCTGGAAGCATATCACAACCTCTATCAACAAGCTCGATCCAATTCAACCCATCACAAAACCTCCTTGAAGCCCAAAAGCCCAAGTCCAGCATTCAAACCTCTTCCCCACTGTTTTCCTACCCACACAACCCGAAACAACCCCCCCATTCCGGCTTCTATCAACATTCAAACTTCAATCTCGATCCATAAACGTCATTCTTTACTCCCCCCGCCCCACACTCCCGCGCTCGCGCGTCTGCACTGCACCACACGTCGCTCCCCGAACCCCGAAACACACAACCACCACACCACACCCACCGCACCCATTCGAACGGCTTGACATCACCCCCGCCCCAATCCCTTCACCCCACGCTGTACATGAAACATAACGCCCCATCCAGTCACCCTGCCAGCGGCGTGCGAACACCGCGCCGGAGCTTCGCCTTGCCTAGCCTTGGTGCGTTATGCTGTAATATGATATCGCGTAGGAAAACCCGTGACGCTGTGACCTGACCATGATGCAAAGCCCGCATTCATCGCTCCTCGACTGCATCACTACATAACCCGACAGCGGCGCGGAGGGTGCCACTGCATGACAGCCCCGAGGGAAGGCACCGCATACCGCAGAACGGGGTGGGTTGGATGTGCATTCATTTACGCGTCACAATGCACAAGGACGAAACCTGCCCAGCGTACGCACTACCGTTTGAGCATGTAGCCGTGTCCGTGGCCGTGGCCGTGTTGCTGCACGCATCACAACGCCACGAGTTTGGTTTGGTTGTATTGTGTCCATAAAAGCACGCTATGTAAGCTACCAGGAAAGGAAATATATACACTCCAGCAAAAAAACGCAGCCGTTTGTCTAGAAAGGGTTCTTTTGCGCCTGTGTGGCGCCCTGGGAAATTGGTTGTGTTACTTTCAATCGCTCCGCTCGGGGCATTGTTCTGTTCTGTTCTGTTCGTCCTCGTCTCCCCTATCGTCAAAGATTTCTTCTCCCATTTCCGACACACGCATGTTTACATCTAGTACGGGATACCCTCGTACTCCCCATATCCGAGAGCCAGGTTCATGTTCTGCAGACACTGTGTGGCCGCGCCCTTGAGCAGGTTGTCAATGGTAGCATTGACGACGACGCGTTTGCCCGAGCTGTGGACAGCGAAGCCGCCGATCTCGACACCGTGCTTGCCAGAGATGTTCTTGACCAGGGGCGATTCACCGACAATCTTGACGAGTTTCTCGCCGGCGTAGCGGTCCTGGTAGATGTTGCGGACGTCGCGGGAGGACATTGTGCGGTTGAGGGGGATGGAGATGGTGTGCTGTTTGGCATTAGCTTATTCCAGAAGAGCCGGTTTGGCTTGAGTGGTTAGAGGGGTGGGGTCCTTACATGAATGCCCTGGAACCAGGCAGCGACGTGTGGGATGAAAGCAACATCAAGGCCGAGTTGGCGCGAGATCTCCTTCTCGTGAACGTGGTCTACCAGGCTGTATGGGATGAGGTTGTTCTCCAGGTTCTTGACGTCGTTCTTCGGACTCGGCTTGGTGCCCGCTCCCGAGTAGCCGGAAACACCAAAGACTGTGGGCTGGCCGCCGATGAAGTCAAGGAGGGGAGCAATACCGAGCTGAGCAGCTGTCGCATAGCATCCGGGGTTTGCTATCCGCTTAGCATCGGCGAGCTTCCGGCGATCGACGGTCTCGGGAAGACCATATGTCCAGCTATCGTCAAAGCGGTAGTCGGCGCTCAAGTCGACGATCACGGCGTCAGACTTTCCTGTCTCGTTGATGGCATCTACAAAGGGCTTGCAAACGCCGTTGGGAAGAGCCATGACCCAGCAATCGACCTCACCCTTCTCCGCCATTCGCTTGACGTCCTCGGGCGACAAGTTTTCGTAGATGATGTTCCGCTTTGTGTACCCTTCCAGCTTCTTGCCAGCAAGCTCGCGGGAGGACACGTGCCGCAGGTCCATGTTGGGATGCTTGTTGAGCAACTCGATGAGCGCTTGTCCGGTGTATCCTCGTGCGCCAATCAGTGCAACCTTCGACGGCCAGTCCTTGCTCTTGAACTTGATGCCATATGGTGGGTTAGGGTTGGTGGTATCTTCTGATCGCCGAGCTGTGGTGGCAAATCCACGAGACGCGGTTGATGTGATCTTGCTTTGGCGAATTGACGGTCTTGATGACGACGCCATCGACCTCTTGCCGGCCATTGTGGAGTACCCGCGAACCTGCTGGCCCTGCTTGAGGCTAGCAGCAAAATCTGCGGCTCTCCTGAACTGGGTGTCCAAGCTGTCTTTGAGCATACTCCGACCTTGCTTTGAGTAACTCTCAAGCAGAGAGAAGATCTCCTTGGACTCGGCAGTTCCCCACCAACAGAAAATCTCCTTATCGCGGCGGAGGAAGCCGTCAGTCTTCTCGAGATGCCATTTGACCAGGTTCTGCTCCTGGCTATCGACTATCCAGTAGAGCTTGGGGTATTTCTGCTTGATGCGCTCGAAGACAAGATCGCTCACGTTAGTGCGGAAAGCCTCCTTGGTCGTGGAGAAGGTCGATAGTTGAGCAAACTCGCCATCCTGGGCTGGTGGGTAGACGACAGCCACAACGCCCATTGCATCGTCGGTGAACACTTCGAACGACCGATCCTTGAGGTTCGCCAGGTATTTCGATGTAGCATCGAAGGCTTCGGCACCTCCTCGTTCCTTTGCAAGCGCCTCCGATAACGCACTGACATCCAAGTCCTCGAACTTGGACACTTCCTTGACGCTGCCACCATTCCGGATCAGCGTACCGCCTCCAGTGTGTGTGAAGAGTTCCTTGCCAAGGTTCTGCGGGTGGGTGATGGCAACGCTCGATGTGCGCGGCAGGCCGTCCAGCAGGTTCTTTGCCTCTACAATCTTGAGCTTGGTGCCGTACCTAACCCACGGCTGCTTCATGTAGGTATCGTACTCGCCCTCCAGGTTGATGTGCGAGATAAGCTTGCCAGTCTCTGCGTTGAATAGTCCGCCCTTCTCCGAGAGATAAATAACTTTAAGAGGTTCGAATTCGCGAGCCAAAGCTGCCGCGACCACGTCTGCATTCACATTCAAGATCTGACCGTCCTCGGTCTCTGCCATTGAGCACAGAATTGGCAGCTCGTTGTTCTCAAGCGCATCCATGATCGGTCTGGGGTTGATCTTGTTGATCTTTCCGACGTACTTCCACTTCTCCTTGTCCAAGTAGTCTGCTTGCAGAGCACCAGCGGTAATGGGCCGGGCTGGGACACCCCAATCCCTCTTCAGGGTCATGACCAGGTCCATGTTGGCCTCGAGGAACAGCTTGCGCGCGATGCCCAGTGTCTTCTTATCCGTCACCCGTATGCCGTCAATAAAGTCTGGCTCGACGCCCGAATCCAGCAGCAGCTGGTTCATTTGCGGCCCCGCGCCATGGACAATTATGGGGTACAGTCCAATGGCATGGAGCTGCTGCAGCGCGAAACATAGCTCTTGGAGGTGATCTGTGAGGATAGCGCCCCCCACTTTCACCACGGCGAATTGGTGGGGAGAGACTGAGCGGAACTGGCCGAGGTACTGGTCGACCTCCCGCCTTGAGCTTGCGCTGGCCAGCAGGTTGAGGAAGGCGGCGTATATAGACGACTTCTTGCCATCGCCGGACGAGGTATACAGGCGGCTCGGGGTGTGGGTCGCTGCGAGGGCTCGGGGGAAGGATCGCGAAGCTGCGGAAGCTGCGAGGATCTGGCGGGATGAGCGTGCTGCCACGCGAGCACCGGCACGTACAACGCCCTGCATGGTGGATTGGTTCGCCGGCAGGGCACTGGAAAGCGGCTCGAAGAAGTTCAGGCGCCGGAAGTGCAGGCTGAGGTGCAAATAAAGAAAGAGTCTTGTACAGTCACCCGCGATAAACAGAAATGACGCTCAAGCTACAAAATTCGCTTCGCCGATAACGCAGCCCTCCAGCTTTTGGTCCCGCAAGTGGCGCGACAATCCCTACGCTTGTCCGGGGAACCGCTGTGTGATTGGCTTGGTGTGCTGGCCTCTCGTGAATTTTCTTTGCCTGAAATATCAGTTCTGCCTGTTGTCAGATCGAGTCACTGGGGCTCGTATGGCGTCAAGAATGCCATGCTGAAATGTCGCTAGCCTCGTGTTGCTGCGTGCAAGATGTCATACCGATCGCTGCAATCTATCCAGATCTCCTCAGCATATACGGCGCACATGCAGTCTGTTAATTCAAGTCAGGTAATTCTCTTCATGTCCCCAATCATCCTGCACACCAGTGTGTAATCTGAATAAGATGCCTCTGTCTCTTCGAGGCATCTGCGTCCAAGTAATTTCAATGCTCACCCACTGGCTGGAGATATCTGGCCAGGGCGTGAAGATCACAGCTGTGTATGCGGCCGCATGCAGCAGGCCCACTTAGAAGCCCCAGATAATTTTGGCCACACGTCATACTGTTGACTGAAGTGAAAGGTACCAAGTGCAATTGGACTATAGACAAGAAACATCATTCCACATAAACGCAAACCAGGATATAACTCCATTGATCGTCTAACGGCCACGCCTGAACTAGGCTCTTACAGTGTCGTCGCTAAGGCAGAATCATTCCGGCGCGCAGACTTCAGAGCTTGTCACGTCGCTGCAGGCTGGCCGATGGAATGCAAAGAAAGACAAGAAGGGATCCATAACATCGCTCCCAATTCGCCATAGACGTGAATCCTGCACGAACCGGTGTCGCTGAACACAGTGCTACTCATAGCCACCTCCCCATCCCCATGGTGGCTATGCAACTCCCACTCCTCCGCGCAATTAATATGGGGTATGTATCGTGATAGTGGGCGTGTGATCGTTTATCTCGTAGCAACGACTGCGGCCCGTTAGCAGGGAGTTCGTCTCCCGTAGCGCAACTAGACTCACCGGAAGGAATAATAATGATGGCGAGTAGGACGATGATGCCAACAATGAGCCACATGCGCATCTTCATGTCCTTCCACCACATCTGCTTGCGCACGCGGTTGGCGCCCCGTCGGAAGCCCTGGGCAGAGACGGCGAGGTTGTCGGTCTTGTCTTGGAGAGAGTCTAGGCGGGCGCCTCGCTCAGAGACCTTGTTGATGTTGTCCCGCATGATGCCGACGGTGCTGTCGATTTCCTAAGGCGCTAGTCAGCAAGTGATATCGCAAATGAAGCAAGCAGCGGAAAATGAGCAGCGGCCTATCGCACGACTTTTCGCAGCATCGCAGCTTCCGCACTATGCTATTCGCACGCTGTGGCGGCTTGGAGCGCAATCTCCAGGTCGCAGCGCGGATGCAAGCGACCCGCGCTCTCAGCCGTGAAGAAGTGGCCGCACAACTGCTTCGAAGGCCGGCAACAGCTGCTGCAACTATGCGCAAGGCTTGCTCGGGGGTTGGGAGAGACATACCGCCTGGAGGGCTGCAGTGCGGTGGTTGCCATTCTGGCCCTGGCCGCCCTGTTGGCCACCAGCACCGCCGGCGGGAATGTATGGGTCGTACGGCTGCTCGCGGTCGGCCATGGCGATGAAGAGATGTGTTCGAGGATGTGCTAGTAGTGTGCGAAAGTGCTGGAGGCGGAGAGCGGTTAATGGTGAGGTCGGTGGTGGGTGTCTGCGGATGAGTAGGTGGTGGTGTGGAGAGAAGACGCTGGCTCGTTCGCCTTCCCAACTTAATGTCTCAGCTTCGTTTGGGCTGTGAGGCTGATGTCCGCGTGAAACCGATGCACCTAGTCGGCCTGTGAATGCAGCAGCGTGCGATTGTTGGGAGTACAGCGTCAAGTATTTTAGCTATTGTTTGTAGGATAACACTTATTTATTCAAAGACGCTGCGGCGTGGAAGCACGTCTGGTGTCTGAGCCACATCATCGCACGTGACCATTAGTCCGCCCAGCAACGCCCCAGCATTACGACAATGTGCACGGGCGGACTTCGTTGCGAGCTGGCGTGGCTTCTGGGCAACAAAGACGGCTCGATTTAGATCATTGGCTGGCCTCGTAATCGCCCAGCCGTATTCTTCGCCTGCCACCGCTGTCTTTCAGCGCAGCCAGAGATTCCAGTGGCACGCAAATCCTTTGCGACAGTAGACGCAGCAGCCACTGTAAACAATTCCAAAGCGTGCATTGCATACCGGTAGCACGGCGTGCCTGAGCTAGGAACTGCTTCATGTGGCGTTTTGTAACACAGCCAATGCCCGTTTGCAGCCCGCTTTGGTGATTGGTGATGGCGCCAAGGGCTGGCTCTAGCCTGACACCTTGGGATCCGCCCACGGGCATCCGGTCGCCTCTCCTGAACGATGGGCAGCCGACCCTCTTCCACCATTTCCACTGTGATTCTGACGCCTCTGCACACGCTCGTTAAACCGGGTACCACCTCTTGATTGCCCTCGCCCCCGTTGACGCTCCTGTGCCATCCCCTTACCCCCGGGCGCTCCTTCCCTGGACCTGCCGCTCGTTTCAGACCCTACGTCAACCACTGCGACTCCCCTTCACCACACCCCACACGCCCCCCATAGTCGTACACAACACACTTTGCGCACTTCACAGCGTCGCGCAACACGACGTCATCAGGCCTGGTGCTTGACCCTGAGCGCATTCGCTTAGACCCGGCCATCATATACATCCTGGCTCCCTAATTCACATCATGAAGTTCACCACCACGCTCGGCGCCTTGGGCGCCTCGAGCCTGCTGTTTTCTGGTGCTGGCGCAATTGAGCTGGATATCACTTCGCCAGGTAGGATAGCGCTGCCCGACGTCGCATCGCTCGCTAACATGCGCAGCTTCCATCAAGCAGGCCGCGAAGACGCTCTCCGTCAATCTGCGACAGTACTACACCGGCGATCGAGTCGGCGACACACCTGGCAATCTGCCTGACCCATACTACTGGTGGGAATGCGGTGCCATGTTCAATGCCTTTATCGATTACTGGTATTACACCGGCGACGACCAGTACAACAAGATCACAGCACAAGCCATGGAGCACCAGATTGGGGACTACAATGCCTTTATGCCTCCTAATCAGACCAAGACGCTTGGAAACGACGATCAGGCCTTCTGGGGGATGGCAGCCATGTCTGCTGCGGAGAACAAGCTGCCCGATCTTGGCAACGGGAAGCCGTCGTGGCTCTCTTTGGCACAAGCCGTCTTCAATACCCAAAAGGACCGCTGGGACAACCAGACTTGTGGTGGAGGATTAAAGTGGCAGATTTTTACCTTCAACAATGGTTACAATTACAAGAACACTATTTCCAATGGATGCTTCTTCAACATAGCCGCACGCCTTTACAAGTACCTCGGAAACGACACCTACGCCAACTGGGCGGAGAGGGCGTGGGAGTGGCAGCTTGCTGTCGGACTGATGAGCGAGGACTACCACTACTATGACGGTACCGACGACAAGAAGAACTGCTCCGATATCAACCACATCCAGTGGACGTACAATGCTGGCGTGCATATGGCTGGTGCGGCCGCCATGTGGAATGTGGTATGTAGATGGTGTAAACATTTTCTGAGTCTGGTCTTGCTGACTTGCCATAGACACAAAATGATCTCTGGAGGGGCAGGCTCAAGGGCATCATTGACGCGGCCGGCATCTTCTTCAACGACAACGTCATGATCGAGGTTGCATGCGAGAACAATGGCAAGTGCGATGTTGATCAGCGATCGTTCAAGGCGTACCTGTCTCGCTGGATGGGATATACCGCCATCGTCGCTCCCTGGACCCGCGAATTCATCGATCCGCTATTGAAGGCTTCCGCCCAGGCTGCTGCGAAGCAGTGCAATGCCGGTGCCAATCAGACTTCATGCGGTCTCCGTTGGGTCGATAACGGCAAGAATGATGGCAGCTTTGGCGTCGGTGAGCAGATGGCTGCCATGGAGATTGTGCAAAGCCTGCTCTACCCGGCGGCGCCTGGTCCTGCGACTCAGTCGAAGGGCGGCATCTCGGTCAGCAACCCCGACGCTGGGTCCAACGTACCGAACACACCCATCACCTTTGATTCTATTACCACCGGCGACAAAGCTGGTGCTAGCATTCTGACACTGCTCGTCCTGGTTGCCATTCTTGTTGGTGCCTGGTGGATGGTGTCGTAGAGCACTACGAAACCTAGAAGGTGTATATATGTACCACCATCAAGGGCTCAAGCATTCGCGCATGGAGACGGCGCTCATGTGACTTATTGTGGGTTTTGTCTTGTCCTGTCGTTGTCTGGTACTTTGGATTCAAACTTTCCTATACAAAGGTACCCATTTTATATCGGCAATATAGCCTTCTATCGACATACGGCATGTAGGCGTTGGTACTCGTCGTTTTGATGCAGCTTATTTCAGTTCTGCCAATCATATCACGCTCGAGCTCAATCTAGTCTCGTGTTTCTCCCGTCTATGGTGTTCATCTATTCGTATTCGAGTCGCTGTTGCTCTGCTGGACGCTCACTTGTTGGAAACAGCTCTCCTGTCTCAGCTAACAAGCAAGCGTGAACGTGTCTCGAGGTCTTTCCAGAGAGAGGCACAGAAACATCTCACGCATCCACCGCGCAGTTCTATCGCAAACGTCTGCCGCTATCTCATGCTGTATCATTAACGGACAAATTTCCTATCGTTTTACAATCGTTCCACACGCTGTATCATCAGCTCGTAATGGCTCCATCCCAGAAAGGGAACATCACACCGGCCAGCATATTCACTGAGGCAAGTCGCGCGAGTTTCGCTTCTCTTACTAGTCTACTACGGCGAAGCGGCTCGGTCGCCAACGTGCTTAGCCGTCATGAATCGATTCGAACCAAACAAGAAGCACAAACAGCCTACCTGAAAACGCGATTCCAGATCCTCGAACAATTCGACGCGCTGCGAGAGCATCCTGGTGAAGTCGATGACCCAAGATATCCTGTGCTATCCGCCAACGGAGACATTAAACACGACTTCATGCTCGCGCAATATGGACCCTGCTCCGGTATGCGGGACAGAATGAGACAAGTCCTGGGGAGTATCTACGGCATCAACAGCCTTGAACTAGGCTCGCAGCCTGAAGATATGTATGCCACTGGGGCACTCAGCGCACTGCCACACTGGCGTAGCCTTCGCTAAGACCTGAGCAGCATTCCAAAAAGGCCTCGAGAGACCAGAATGATAAAGCGAGTAGGGAATATAATGGGAGTGAGAACGACTCCCCTCGAACGTCCGCCACCCTCACTCCCGAGAACCCTGACTGAAAGCGATGACATGATGGTAATATTGAGTGCGCGGGGCACGGCGATGCTAAATATGTGCTTCCGAAATACCAGCCTGCAGAAGCAGATCGTCATGCTCGCCTCGTTAGCTATACGTCTTTGGCTAGACATACCACTTGGTGCGCATGGAGGCTGTTTCCAGTTCACTGGACACTTCGACGATGATGGGAAGGCATGGATGGCCTCGCATCTCATTCTGATGATACGAGATGACATTCAGCAGCTTCTTGAACAGGGTGCTGAATACCTTGTCGACGCAGAGCAAACTGAACAGATGGAGCATTTCAGAGTTTTCAAATTGAGCTACGTGGCGTGGCAGAAGACGGTCAACAGGCGCATCGTGAAGGCCAGACCATACGAGCATCCTGTTCAGGCGAGAGACGACTACCCTGTACTCATGGAACAGTGGAGAGCCCAGTGCGAGGTCATGCTAAAGGAGGTTTCAACGACTGCGTGGACCCCAATATGCCGCACCACCGAATACACGTGGAACAGATTCCATGACAACCAGGCCGAATGGGTAGGCCCAATATTTTACGACCTCAAGTCAGCATGGGCTCCGACTTGGATATCTCTGCCACGCATCGAGAGGAGAGATGATGGATTCTGGTTCACTATCGATGGCGATGACTGGGAGGAAGTACCGGTGACGACTGCAGCCGAAATCGAAGCCGGTCATGAGTTGGCGGGATTGTATCAAGGACGCGACGAGAACAACATTCCAAGAGAATTTCCGGAAAGTTGAGGTAGTCATCGCTTCGGTCTTTGATGCAGTACTACGTAGCAAGCCTAACCGTAAAAGGCAACAGTGATGAAATACTAGTACTCGCTTATCTTATCGTTGAATCCCTGCAGAAAAGTTCCTACCCCACAGAATTCGCTGCACAAAGTTTGCACATTCCAAACATCATATTGAAATGGCCGAGCAAGCAACAGAAGAGGAGATCCTTCTCGCCAAGCGCATCATCAGTGCTGCAGAACGTCACGATGTTCCAGCACTGAAGATCCTGCTCAAGGAGGGCTCAGCAAATGTCCAGGATCCGACAGCGACAATTGCAACATCACCACTGCACGCTGCAATCGCATCATGCGGGAAGGTGGAAGGTGGAAAGGAGGCGGGTGACGACGCGGTGTCGACTGTCGAGTTGCTTCTGCAGAACGGCGCTATCTGGAACGATCTCAACAAGGAAGACGAAACACCAGGATGCATTGCGCTCCGCCTTGGGCAGAAGAAAATCTACGACATCATGGTCGAAGCCGGTGTTCGCGCTGAGATGCTGTTTGCCAAGATGGCCGCACTAGGTCTTGGCGATGACTCTGTCGAAGACCCAGAAGTCGAGGACGAAGCAAGCGAGGAACAACCTGCAGCTAAGAAGCAGAAAGTCTCGGAAGAAGAAATCAAAGAGATCCAAGAAGTCGTTCAGGACCCGGTTCTCGACGACGTATCATTAGACAACCACGCATATCTCAAGAGTGAGTTGCGGTACAAGGAGGGTATCTTGCTCGACGAGAGCGACAATGCGGTCATGATGGACTGGGAGACGCAAATCATGCAACGACACGCCGAAACTCTGATACCAAAATCTGGACTCAGAGTCATGAACGTCGGACACGGCATGGGTATTGTTGACACAGCGATTCAGACTCATGACCCAGCTGAGCATCACATCGTTGAGGCTCATCCCCAGGTCCATCAACGGTTACGCGAGCAGGGCTGGTACGACAAGCCCAACGTCCATATTCACGAGGGACGCTGGCAAGATGTCCTACCGAAGTTGATCGAGCAGGGTGTTGTGCTCGATGGGATTTACTACGACACCTTCGCTGAAGACTACGCCGCACTCAAGGAGTTCTTTGCAGAATACGTTGTCGCACTGCTTGCTCCTGACGGCAAGTTCGGCTGGTACAATGGGCTTGGTGCAGATCGACAAATTTGCTATGACGTGTACACAAAGGTGTGCTTTCATGCTTGAACCCAGACTGGGAGAATGACTGACAATGCACAGGTTGCTGAGATCGACCTCTACGAAGCAGGCTTTGACACGACCTGGGAACATATTGACGTCCCGGCTGGTCTGCACGATAAGAAGAACTGGGAAGGTACAAGGAGACCGTGAGCAGATGCCATCTCATGAACTGGTTGAGATATATATGCTGACCTCCTGCGCTACAGGTACTGGACTATTGACGTGTATCGCCTACCAGTCAATACGTTTGTCAAGTAAGGACATTGCAAGCTTAGACCAACGGCGTTCATAGAGAAACATGAACGTGGAGTGCATAGCAGGTATTTCACAACAATGGCTCAAGTTTACAACATCAACAAAAACGCAATTCCGCGACGATCAGGTTCTCTTACCTTACATTGAAATTATGCACTGGACTCTATCTACTGATCTGAACAACAACAGGACATACGCAAGGCCCATGCAGCCAACATGCTCTAGAATAAAACAATGCTCCGTTGCAACAGGGCAAACTCACCCCCGCAGTATCTATATCGTCATCGCTGTGTGAGTCCGATCAGTTTCGAAGACACTGAAAGCTTCCCGAGACGACTCATCGTACATATAGTCACAACACAGCAGTCAGACTTACCAACAACAGTCATCACCAGGGTTAGTCAATCGATGTCTTGCGATATATCTTCTAGAATTTGAAGCATTACCACTACACTGCTAGCACTACTACCACGCAGCAAGATAACAACGATTACAATATGACCGCAGAAACGAATAACGATCTCTTCAACGAAATACTCAAACATGTGCGGACTGCTTACGCACCGCCGACTGTAAACGGAGACGAACCCGACATACCGGACGATATACTTGCAGCCGTGCTAAAGCGGTACGGTGAATCCGCTAACGACGGCAAAAGCCGCGATCAAAATTGGGGCAAGATTGAACGATGGGCTCGCGAGGAAGTCGAGTATTTCAAACAAAATACACAGCCTGCCCACGTCCAACACGGCCACAATCATCGCGAGCACAATGTTTCGTCACGTGGGTCGCTTTTCGAACCGGACGTACGGGCTCCAACGCAAGGACGCGCTCTTCCACGCACCCAAACCACCCCTCGCCCGGAGGCAAGCACCTACCAACACCCCAGCCAACCTTTTCTGCCCGCGCAAACATATCCCAATATGTATAATCCGTTTAGTCCGCACTTCGAGGCTGGGAGTAGTTACGATAGTCCGTCGGCAGCGCGGCCTCCGCGTTACGAAAGGCCGTCTATGGCACTGGGAAGCGGTCGGGATGCGCTCCCTTCGGTGAGACATGGAGGTACGGTGCCTGCGCGGGGGAATTATGATCCTCGCTATGCTGGTTTGGGGGATGGGGGTGGGGATGTGAATGGGGATTCGAGGGGTGGGTATTATGGGACTGGGACGATGGGAACGGGGACATGGGGAAGACGGTAGGGTTGGGGCTTGGGAAGGGGGCTTTGACGGAGATAGCCGCCGTACTCAGAAGTAAAAAGGTACTTGGGCTTTCAAGCTAAAGGTTACCAGTATATATCTTGACTTTCACGATATTCTGCTTGAGGTTGGTTACTGATGCTAAGGCTACATCATTATCTTTAACACTGCACATACATTAACCTTATACTTACGTAGATCGGAGCATCAGGTCCTCTCGAGCCGATCGATAGAGAAGGTAGACCTGACTAACAGAGCTGACTATATATGACAAGGAATAGTAAGAGCGGACGTATCGATGGCATGCGCGATAAGTAGTAGTAGATAAGTAGTAACAGTTATCAAACTCCGTTCGTCTAGCGCTACTCTTTATCAAGACAGTGTGTACAATAACGGTAGGCACGAAGAGTACTATAACGTCTAACTCTTCGCTAATCTCCACCCGGAACATGATCCAGCGTTCTCCGTGGAATCGTTCACCTCCGACTCACACGAACACTAGTCTTGAAGTTAAAATGCTCAAACTCGGATTTTCGAGGGGCAGTTAGGTCTGCTTTAAGCTATGGGGAGGGTTCGGATGCATGTTCTGTTAGACCGGAGTCTACTCCAAATGCTATGGCTGGTCAAGCGCTAGCAAATAGCTTATACCTGTGTCCCTTCAAGGCCGTCAAAGGTCGTTTTGCGGGGAAAACAGTCGACTGACACTTGATGCTGATGTGGATCTGCCGCCGGCCAGGTGTGTACTGCAGGATGCATTTCAAGACGGAGAAGCAAATAGGAACTGACGGGCATAGCCGTTGAATGTCCGCAGAACCCGGTCTGAGGTATCGTTAAAGTGGACCACGAATTAGAGCTTCCCTTCCGGTGACTTCTTTGATTTGCTCGTCTACCTCCCTCCTGCAGATAGATGCATGCATACACCACCCCGGCCCAGAAGCGGGGTAATGGTCCTCCTCACCGACCTGATCGAGATCGTCGAAACCCGGGTAAGTATGCACTTTGTTATTCTAGTTTGAGTGCTAGTTCTACTCGCGTGTTCAGCATAACGACTGACAAACTTACCTAGTGCAATCTAACCCTTATCCCATCGCAACCCCATGGACCCCACCCTCCGCTTCTCCTGGGACAAACCTAGTCTCAGCGGAGCTAGGCTACAAGCCTACGCTTCTCTCCTCTGCATCCAAACCGACGGGCAAGTCGACGAGCGTCTCGAGCCCGCGAATACCCCCACAGATGGCGATGGCGATGACAATGTCGATGGCGACGGAGACTCCGTTGCCGCCGGTCCGCTCGCTTCCTTTGACGCAACGCGGTTGCGCGAGGCGTTCCAAGATCGGGTAGCAGAGCTCGTTGCGAATGTGAAGGGCGGGCAGCATGTGGCTGGAACTATGTTCGTCAACACGGCGCAGGGCTTGACGCTTGTAGTTGCGAAGAACAATGGGATCGAGGGTCGAGACCGGAGGTTTTTGGAGCGGTTGCAGCAGCGGTTGAGGGAGGTGTCACGGACGCAAGGTAGGCTCGCTTGCTTCCTCAATTCAACTCCATGGCAATTGTCAAATGTAATAAGTCTAATATGTAATGTCAGCCGGATGCGATGCTGGGAGTCGAGATGCGCTCTGGAAAGATATCCTGCAGCACTGCGATGCGCGGATCTGTGAGTGGATTGCCCAATTCCGCGCCGATACTGCGTGTTTCGCGCAAACCAACGCCAGGAGCGATGAAGGCGAGCTGTCCATCCAGAGGCTGCGGAGCGCCGTGCGAGCCGTTTACGATGCATCTGCAAAAGAGCCGAAGTCGGTGATAGTCGACACAGCGCATGACATCTGGAAGACATGGGGAGAGGAAGACTTTGGTGCTGCTTTCTCCGGCCATCAGAACTCTGGGCGGAAGATCTGGGTTGATATCGGCTTTCTGGGTCGTTTGCGGACAGCGTATAACGTGTTGGTCCGCGCTATGGAGCGTCTAGATGGGTTAGGGGACGTAATGATCCAACCGTTAACATGGCCACGACGCCGGAATAGAAAGAGATGGGATGAGGCAAATAAAGCCTGGACCTTGGGCGAGTCATTTCAGTCGCTAGGAATTCCCTACACCGATGCCACTGTAAAGGAACTGTTCGGCGCCACATGGAGCAGGCATAAACTCACCAAAAGGTTTGACGAGATCCAGAGGAAGGCCCCTCAGGTCCATGTTGAGATGCAGCTGTTGCTTTTTGGTGCTCAGCTACACCCCGTTGAAGCTAATCCATCGAGCTATATCGGATGCAGCAAACGGAGTTGTTTTCTATGTTGGAAATTCCTGGGCATTCACGGCGGATTCCGGACGCGTGCAACCCACGGCAAGATTTACCATATGTGGAGTATACCACACGTGGAAGGCGTGCCTGAGCAGTTGCAAGCACGAGTTGTCCGTACCCTGGATTCTGTTGAAGAGAGTGTCCTGGTACAGCTCAGCATGAAGGAGAATGGACTGCGATTAGCTAAGGAGTCGACGGTTGGGGGTTCCTCGGTTGAAACAAGAGTCGGTTTCGGAGGAACCGTTTCCACAATGAAACGGGTACGGGACCATTTGTCGATACAATGGCAGTCCGCTCAAGCCTCGAGGACGAATGAATCGTAAGCGTTCGTACGGTTCCTTGTGAAGTCTGCTAACAAGTCAGTCCCGACGAATCGAACATCCTATCCAGGAATCCCTACGAGCAAAACGTCTTGAAGCCACGAATACCCTCTTATCTGCCACGCCCGAGACCGAACAAGCAGAGGAATGTGGTTGGTGTGACTTGCCGACCACAAACCGCTGCCCCCACTGCCGGAAACACTACTGCAACCCAACCTGTGCATCCAAGCCCCTTCACCACCTATTCAAATGCGGTGGTCGTACGCTCACAACCGCGGACTATCTTCTGCGTGCTGTGCTGGACGACGAAATCCCTGACGATCCCCAGACCGTGCACGACTATGGCTTCAGTCGTTGCAGGACGTGGAGCGAAAAATCCCATCTTTTGGGACTCTATGGCGGAATGCTGAAGTGCGACGTATCAAGCCAACAGTTGGATGACTGGAAGCGAAGTGGTACTCTGGTGAACAACATTGTTAGCTACTACATGGCGATTCCAGAAGATTGTCGAGGAGGCTACTTTCCGTGGTTTCAAAGGCACAAGTTCTTCCTCGAGGACTCACACGCGGAGGATCCAGATGAATCGCAAGGGAACACGCTCGTCCTTACTGCCATTAGCAAGGCTATGGTTTTCTTGCAGCTCGAAGACCAGAAAAGGTTCCCGCGGCTAGAACCCATCGAGAAGCAACACGCTTTTCTCTTCTTTGCCATTGTACGTTAGAGCATGCATCCGAACCCGACAGACGACCTTTGGTACAACTTCGGGTTTTGTGCCTGCAGAGACGAGCGTGAAGAGAGGCGGCTTGGAGGCTTATATGCTAAACTTGTGAGCGGGGACAAAATCTGGAAGGACTACGAAATGAGCCTCGGAGGAAAAATTACGGGTCCACCAGATACCCCCGCGGCGAATTTTGAAGAGTTCTGGGAGGCGTATCGGGATGGAAATCTTGTCGCCCTGATGGACAATTATGGGCTTTCCCAGGATCGAACACAGTTCCCTCAACTAGAAAGTTTCCTAAGAGAACCCGCAGGAGCCCCCCGTCCACATGTGTGGGGGCTCAGGCGATATTTCGAGTTCGAAGGCGTGCACGTGGACGTTCCTGCACATGTTTCGACAGCCGCCCATGCATATGGTATCTCGTCGGATCTGAGTATACGGGAGAGGATGCAGATGATATCTTTTTACAAGCAATTGTGGCAGACGCTTGACTGGAATCCCATGGAGATGGAAGAGGCAAGGCAGAAAGGAACGTTGGTTGAATACGCACAGAGCTATCTTCAGAATATAGAGCAGGATGTTGTGCGACGACTAGAGAAGTTAAAACTGCCGCAGGAAAATGTCTCTGGGTCAATAACCGGACCCTTTCGAATAGTCGGAACTTGGATATGGGACCGGGTCGACTGGCGTTGACTTGAAGACTGCCAACAGGCGAAAAATAGGTAAATTGTAAGTTAGTGAAGCCCAAGTGCTGAGATTGCTGCATGAAAGATTAGAGAGGGTGGATAGGGAGTTCATTAGCGAATAGAGACGGAATACCAGAGTCCTTTCAACACGTTATCTTCATGCTCCCACCCTCAGGGAAGACAATGGCTCGGATTGGAGTGTTTGACATGGTATGCCATTTAGCGCAGGACTCACGGTACCCGGCGAGGGATGAGCCACTGTCGACAACTCGATGTGGAGCGGGGCGGTTATCTCTCTGGTCGGCACAGATGACGCCTGTGGTATTGTGAATTATTCATCGGATCAAGTGTGGTATCTATCTGACGAGTCAGAGTCTCGCTGCATGGATGGGAGTTGTGTTTAGCCATGCGGAAGCCAGCGACTCAGTAGATATCTCATCTGACCTAGTCTGCTCATACTCATCGCGTTCGTATCTCCTGAAAGTTCATGATGTTTGATGCTAAAGGGCAGGAGTGAAGACGTGTAAGGGGTGATCATGATGTTGCACACTGTAAAGGGTGACGCAGCATCTGCGAAACAATAGCTTGAGGAGATAAAGAGGTCGACGGTATTTGACCTGACATTGGAGACGTCCTAGGTAAGTCTATCACATAAGTGGCGACCACATGCTGAATTGTGTCAAGACAGCTGTCGATGTTTACCAAGGCTTCATATCTCCAACGCGTTGCCATCACCTGCTTGCTTCTCCTGTTTCCCTGGCTAGTGCACTGTTGTTCTCGTCATCAACACGTACGGGCCGACTTCTTACCCGGCCTTCGGCTACAATGTGCACAGCAGCGCTCCCTACAAGGCTATGGGTGATCGTCTCCGTACTCTTATCTCTTGGTGGCGCATTCTCTACAGATATTAGCGGTTGTCGCCTAATCATGCTCACTGGCATTCGGGGATGTTGTGCATGTTTGATTGTCGAAGCAAAAAATGTGGAATCCTTCACCACGGATACGAGCGGCAGAGATCATGCTGCACCGGGTACTGCAGCACTATTCATGTCGAACGCTGAGTACAATCCGCGTGTACATGTTACTGGTTGCCGAACCACATTAGGAGCAAAGGTGCTGTGCTTGCCAAACAAGTGCTTGCGCTCTCCGATCTAGTGTACCTTTAGGTAATGCCATACGCGTTTGCGAATACCGTATGGAAATTCTTCTTGGTGAGTACTGCTCAGAGCTGATTTGATCTAAGTAGTGGTGAAGCCAACAACCATGGTTGAGGCCTTCATAATCGTTTCCGGGCTTGGCTTCATCGTTCGTATCTGGGTCCTCCGGAAACCAACCAAGGGAATGCCTTTGGAAAGGAATTGGAAATGTCGCAACATTTTCAAGGAGGATTCCGCTGGAATTGAGGCGTTCGCTGAGCAAATGGTGGTGAAGGTGCTAGCAAAATGCTGGATATCAGGATGAACAAGCCAAGTACGTAGGAAGCTATGTATATAGTGGCATAGCAGTAGCGCTTAGTATGACATACAATGAGTCGCAGGTTATTGTGCCGGGCAGCGAAGCGGAAATTCGCCGCCTGGGTGGTCTGTGCTCCGTACCTATGAGCTTGTCCTCACGACTTCTGCAACCAAGTGACCGCCTGCACTACAACAACCTAAGCACCAACCATGTTACTAGGGCATATGATGTCACGGTGTTTGGGCCGCAGAGCACTTCACAGCAGCAGTCCATTACAAGTTGCAGCGCATCTCAGTTCTGGTGCTCTAGCTCGACACTGTGAACTCTCAAATTCTGTGCGCCCAGACAGCTGATCTCATTAATCCGACGCTCGCTTATTGGCCTGCTCCGAATAATCTTGGCGGGTGGGGAGCGAGCCCAGCGAGCGTCTGAGGATCTTTAGTCGCGATTTTTTGGTGCAGCGAGCCCTCCCCCACCAAAAAAACGCCAAGAGGCGTCCTTTGTTCACCATCACTCACAGATCTCCCTTGCCAACTTCTTTGCCACTACGTGGATCCTACCAGTTCCGTTTGCGTTCAAAAATTTGCCCTTTTTTACACCAGCTCCCAAAATTTGAAGGCTGTGCAGCCCCTCTTTAATAACGAAGTACTTCAGTAAAAAGAGGGCCTCGTTGAAGCTGATTTTCACGTTCTCCCATATAAATTTTAAAAAGTACCTTTTTAGTGTACTTCACTATCACCACAACGTTTAACAAAGCTTAAATTTTAGAAGCTAGTAGCTAAGGTAAGGTCTTATTACTCGCAATTAGAACTCGTAGAATCTACGTAGCAGTAGTAAAGGGGCAAAGAGAGACCTGTAGGCAAAAGGTCTGTGCGTATCGGAGTATTACTAAAGGCGCGACCATTTATCCTCAGACGCTCGCAAGCTCGCTTCTAATTCATTGGGAGCAGGCAAATAAGCGAGCGTCGGATAAATGAGATAACAGACAGCAGACCGGTCCAGTTTCGGGAGCTCCATTCCAAGCTCGAAGCCAGATCGAAGTACATTTCGTGTGATGAGTATGCCAGAACGTTATTCGTCACAGATCTGCCACAGTTCGCGATCATGGACGATGTCGAGACTATGTTCGAGGAATCTGGATTTCCCGTGTAGGTTGGCACTGGGGCTGCCCGTGTTATAATGGAGCTCCCACGTATATCTCATTTGCGTTGTTGTTCTTCTAACATGCGCGGCAGAGATCGAGTTGTCATGTTCCACAATCCGATGACTGGGCACAACCCACGTAGTTGTCACGTCCTCCTTCGAGACGCTACCCACATAACCGCCGCGGTCAATGAACTACAGAATGCACCATTGTTTGACCAGAAGCTCCAGCTCGCCACTATGCCAATTGATTGGACCATATACCCGCGCTATTACCGAACGCTTGACATCAGAAGAGGTTGGCATGCAATGCAAAGTCTTGACCCGCAGAAAGCAAGAATTCGAAGTCCACTTCTCCATTATCCCGATGACTTGTTTGCACCACAACGGCAAGGCCGACGTCTATGTTTTAACAATGTACCGGGTCCAGAATTGGGTGTAGCAGGACGTCGTCAGTTCCGTTCGGAAATGTACAGCATGCTCCACAAGTTCAATATCTCATCAATAAGTCAAGTGACTCTACAACGAATTCGAGGCAAGAACTTATCTGGATGGGTGTTATTCGTGGACTTTGCGACAAGACAGGAGGCGGAGCTGGCGCTGGCATTTAGTGGTACTCTCCTTGTCGGTCAAGAGGTGATCATAGCTCCCTCAAAAGTACCTCTGAGATACACTGTATCTTGGGACTCAGAACGACCGTCGGGACACAACAAAAGCAGACGGGATGCCGGCTCGGCTGTCGGTACCAACTTCGAAGCAGCACAGGAAGAGATACTCCGTAAGTGGATATTAGGTGATAAGGACCGTAAGGTAGGATGGTTGTTTCTAAACTAAATTCAACACAATGCTGACCTGCAGTGTAGCTATGGGTGCCGACACATGCATATAGAAAGGACCCTAAGAGACCATAGCTGCCATTGCGCATCTATAACACCGGATATCAATGCGGCACCAATGCACATGCCTTCAGTTCTGGCTGTTGACCTGTACCCATCACGTCCACTTTCTCACCGACGTTTCTTCAACCGTTGTGAACGACACCATCCATCGCATTCGCCATCGCCTTTACCATCGAATCCTCCAGTAACGACGGCGGATCTCCACGTACAGCGGAGAACGACGTCTGAAACCGTCCGGGCTCAGCGCCGCGAACATCATCGGGCGAAAATGAATCCAGACGTAGAAGCAAGACGAGCTTTAGGTGCCCGATTGTCGTGTTCCAAGTACGAGACTGTACACACGGCAAAGAACTGAGTCGCTGTACCTTCAACAGAGACCGCAAAATCACAGAAAGTATAGTCTTTACTGAGAAAATACAACTCGCAAGCCAACCACCCAGCCTCAGCATCGCCCTACCATCAACCAACCAATCAACCAACCTCTTACAGCACCCATCCCCGCCGTCCGCAAGCCTCTCTCACGCACGCCTCCCCCCTCCTCTCAAACACTCCAGACCCCGCGTATACTCCTCCTGCTGCAGCCGCCGGATCTCATCCCTCGTGCGTGTCCAACGCCACCGCCCGCTCCCACCCCCGGAGTCAAGAAGTCGTGTATCGCGCCCTGTTCACGATCAGCAACGCACACAAAGCGCGAGTATACTGCTTACACGTGCCGTACCGCCGGATACAAACCGGCCGTACGACGCTGTACATACAGGACAGCAGTGCGAGGATCACGGCACACAGGCCGATGATGGCTTCTTTGGACCATGCGGGCGAGGAAGGCGGTGGTGTGGTGGGGACGGCGCGGGGGATGGCGTGTGCGGTGCTTGGGATGATGAGCAGCGCGGAAAGGATGAGGAGATGGGGGAGGTTCATGGCGGTGGGAGGGCAGTGGAGGGATGGTGCGAGGCTGAAGAGGTCATGTGACGACACGCGAGTCAGGGATTGACCTAAGGCGAGCGGTGGGCGTGGTTGTTATATGTGGGGTTTGAAGAGTGGGATATGAAGACCAGGAAGTAAAATCAATGCAGCGACTTGAACCGATGTGCAGGAGTGAGGTGTCTAGACTGCTCATCTTATAATCATGTTTTCGAAGCCTGACAAGCGGACTTGTGTATGTGACGAGCTCGAGCTTTTCAAGATATATGTACCTTAACAACTCCACATACGGCACAAAGTTAGCAAATATCGCTCGAGTTATTCTGGGCCTATAATCGGGCGCTACAGCTGATAGACAACGCGGGACAAAAGGCTCGCCTGGAAACCAGCTGTGGCAGGCGGTATTTGCTATGATTTGAGCTAGGCGAAGTCAGCTCACATCAGAGCTGGCGTGTGTGATTGGAGAGCGCAAGGTCGTGTTGGAGCGGCGGATAGCAGTGATTGGCCAGTGGTTTGCGAGCATGCAGGCTTGCGTGTGCGTGCAACATATCATCCCGGACTTGTTGTCTCGAGAAAGGCTACATTTAAGGGCATTTAAGTAGCCTTCAGCTGCAGTGCTTAATACTAATTGATACCCAGAAGACATGATCGCACAAGGCATAGGCGTTCGGCTGAGATGTGGTGGCGTAATGAAGGCGGTTCGGCTACCAATATCCTTTGGAGGAGCAGCTGGCCAAATACTCGGAACCTTGAAATTCTAGTGGAAGACGTGCTAGTAGCCGTTCTTGAACCTCGAGACAGAGAATGACCTGTCAAGTTGTATTGCGAATTCCACATTTCCAATGCTGTGAAGAGGGCGCGTTTGGTGGCCTAGTCTTGTCTGTGAGCATGTTCTCTGCTCTGCTCATGGTGCTTAGACCTGAGGCGCGGCTAATTTATTCGCGAAAGTGACGAGCAAGATGGTTTGCGGATCATAACGGAGAAGAAAAAGAAAAGAAGGTGCTTGGCGGTGGCCAAAATTGCATTACTGCGAGCCGCGAGTGGCTGTTGAGTCTCGCGTGCAGAAGAGCCGCATGCATGGTTCTACCAGTGGAAGAGCAGCCACGACGCCCAAAGCAAAATCCAAACAACAAAGCCATGAATCTATATCCTCCCTGGGCCTTTTTGGTGTGCAATCATCAAGCAAAATTAGAGAAAAGAAGCGAAAGCGTCGGACACATGGAAAGCTGCACCCGACGCAACCAGCACCAAGAGCTCGAGTGCGATGGCCCTCTATCGCACCTGCGAGCACCCATTTGTGCTACGAGCGATGCATTGTGCATCGGTCGAGTGCATCTAGAAGCTCCGGTCGCTCTGCCAGCGCCTGGCGAGCTTGGGTATATGTGAACCAATTCCTGTTTCGCTTGTGTTGCTCTGGCCAGACAGCTTCTTGCTTCTCAACGGTCGCTTCGAAGAAATGGTAGGAGGCTTTTGGAGCCGTTGCTGTGAGCTGATCGGCTTTCCGTTTCTCGGGAATGAGGCCAAGGTCGTAGTTGATTTTGCATATTATGCCTGCCTCTTCCCAGGCTTCGCGTTTCGCGGCTTCTTGCGCCGTTGGTTCGTCAGTCTCCCAGCCCCCTTTTGGAAGGACCCAGCCGCCGCGGCGGGTGGACTGGATGAGGAGCACGTAAAACTTGTCGGTAGAGAGGGGGACCACGCCGGCGACCAGTCGCTCTCCCTGAGCGCCGTACCCTAAGCGCGATCAGCCGAGGTTTAAGGGATTGGGTGAGAAGTGCGAAAAATTCATGAAGTCGAATTTTGGAGGACGAATGCAAGGGTCTCGTGAGCTACTTACGTTGGTTCACACGACCAGTGCGTGACTGCATGGGCAACGCGGCCATGAGTGCCGCGGGGATGCTCAAAGAAAGACTCGGCAGGAGCAAAGGGAGCCACGCGTGTGCGGCTGCTCAACAGGACACCGAGGCGGGTAAGGAGGGGCTTGGTCGGACGAGTAGAGTCGGCTCAGGCGGTGAAAGGACGCCGAACAAACAGCGAGGGCGAGCTCACGGGCAGTGGGAAGTGAGTAGGTGTGAAGGGTGGAGCGGCAAGCAGAGCAATCGGCAGGGTGAGGCTCAGTCCCGCGGGGGACGGGGCTGAGGATGCTGAGGAGACCTGCGAGAATCAAAAGAGGCCGACATGGTGGATGGTTGTTTTAGTAGGTGGTTCGGGTCAGGGACTTTTTACGTGGGAAACTAGGAGCTCGCGGAGCGTCACTCGTTCCTTCCGCCAAGGCCGCGTGCAGGAAGGAGCGACCTGAGTCCGGGGACCCTGTCGTGCCTGCCTGCAACACTGCACAAGTCTGCCATTCGACTGCGCACAGCGCGTCTACACAGGGCCCCCGAGGGCATCTATCGACCTCGGCGGCGCTGGAGACAGGTCGCCTGCGGCCCCGGCGTGCAGATGGCAGCGTGCAGCGGAGAGCTGGCGGGGCACGCGAGTCCAGTGCGCCGCCGCCTCCTGCAGTGTCTTTCTGCTTGCAAATGCGAATGACGTACGGGCATCTATCACAGTAAAGGGCCCGTTGCCCACTAGAAAACGTGCAACTGGCCTCGTGTAGACGCTGACCCAGATACTGGGTCGTTGCGGCCGCGCTGTGATACCCTCTTCTGTGCCTGACCCCGCGACCGCCTTTCTCCGCCAAACACCCCTCGACGACCTGACCGCTCAGCACACCAGTCATCTCCCATCGCTCGCATCGCAGGACAGATTGCTGGGAGCGGCGCGGGCAATAGGCTATTATTCACGTCCTCAACGGCTGCTACTGCCATCCGCCGCGACACCAGCCCGCCCGCTCTAACAAGCACGCCGTTTCCGCCCTGGACCACCCCCACCGGCAACGCTTGCTCCCACGCTTATGCTGCCCTCATGCAGTCTCGTGTGAAGCCCTTCGGTATGTCTTGCTCCAACCAAGGCCCTGGGATCCGGCTCGTGCCTGTCTGGCTGGATACAGAGCTGTCTTCGACACTTTTGATATTGCAGATATCGCATATCCGGTGCCCTGGACGCTGTCCCAGTTGCTGATGCTGTTTTCTAGGCTACAGTAGTGAGTCCTGCGGATACTGCAAAGATGCACCGAATGACCGGCGAAGGCCCAACTCTCGTACGTGGATGCTCTATCTATCTTCCTCTTGTAGCCACACCATGTCACGCGTGCATCTGCTGTGAGAGTTCCGAGCAGCAGACGCTCCTCTCGATTGCGGCCCGGCGAATGCTCGCTTCGACTGATGTCAAGCTTGCGAAACTTCGCGTTGCATGTCCCCGCATTGCATGGAAGATTTGCATTCCTTGCTCTTGCGCTGGGTCCTTGCTCCAATCAATCAACTCAAACACTTGTTGCGCCAAGCACATCTTCTTCGCGATTTCCACACACTTCCCAAATCCAGTCAAATTGATGGCTTATTAGCCATGCGCCCAATCAGCCATGCAAATCACGACGCCCAGCGGGAGGATTCGGAGAATGCTTGACTAGGTCCGCATACTGACTAGCATTACATAATCAGGTGCTAGCTACTACTTCTCGTCCAACACATTGACGGTCGATGTCTACCAGGTCCTGGTAGATCGCGGCTGGAGGCGGTATGCATTTCCGATTCAATGCAACGACCGCAACAGGCTGACCAAGTTCCAGCTCTGGTAGCATCTTCTACAAACCTGATGTGCTCCGACACTGCTGTCCGCACTACACTATTCGGCAAGTCACTAGATAGCAAAAGTTGGTCTTGGCTAATATACAACAGCCTCCCTGTCGCCTCATTCAAGCCCTCCAAAGACCAGCGACGGACTGTGAACAAGTGGAATGACTTTGTGCTAGGCGAGAAGTATAAAAATGAAGCTGCTAGACTCTACCCAGTGTCGAAAGAGTGAGTACCGAAACTATCTCTACTATGCCTCATTTGACATCGGCAGGGAGAAAACTCGACTCAAGAACACATTTAACTTCGTCCAAGAAGTCCACCGAAGTGATCACGAAAAAGTCAAGCAGCCACCTGAACCCGCACACCGCTTCGAGGTGACACTCGAGCCGACCGACTTCACGGCCGAAAAGTACGAGTTGTTTCACAACTATCAGCAGCATGTGCACAAAGAGAAGCCAGCTAAAATTTCAAAAATTGGCTTTAAGCGCTTTCTATGTGACTCCCCGCTGCCGAAGACTTCAAGACCCGTCGATGGCAAGACGCAGCTCCTTGGCTCATACCATCAGTGCTACCGACTTGATGGTCGACTCATCGCTATGGGGGTACTGGACTTGTTACCTCACTGCGTGAGTGGTGTGTACTTTCTCTATCATTCCGACTTCGAGCAGTGGCATTTGGGAAAGTTGAGTGCTCTGCGCGAAGCCGCTCTCGCCCTCGAAGGTGGTTATGGGTACTACTACATGGGCTACTACATCCACTCCTGCACCAAGATGCGCTACAAAGGCGACTATAGCCCTCAACATGTTTTGGACCCCGAAACATATGAGTGGAATCCACTAGACGGCGAGTTACGAGCTTTGCTTGACAAGAAATCGTATGTGTCAATGGCTCGGGAGCGTCGGCTGAAGGATATTAAGTCCGGCACGAAAAATGTCGAACAGAAGGCTGCTGAAACAAGCGAGGAGGTTAATTACGAACTAATTGACGACTATCCTTTGCCAACAGCCGCAGAAGGTGGAGCTGCAGTCTCAAAGGGAATGTCCCTGTTTGACTTGAGGGTCCCAGGACTCATGACGCCACAGGAGATTGAGGAGCATCTGGATCTTGCAACCATGCCGATCCGGACTCAAGGCCTTGACGCAGAGGCACAGGTATCTGCTGCTATCCGAAATTGCTGTGTTCATCTTGCTAATCGATGACAGGACTTGGTTTCCTGGGACATTGGTGACATGCGCGATCCGCGTTCAATCAAGGGCATCATTGCTGAGCTTGTGGCGTGCGTGGGCCCCGAAGCTGCATGGCAGATAGTCGTCGACTTTGACTGATGTACAGCGTTGTGGCACTCCGATCAGTAATGGACCAGATGCCATACTGGGTAATGATCATGCAATGAACAATTACTGAACGTGTCTTTGATACTTTCATCTGAGTGATATGGTGAACTGATTTCGGCCAATCAGCAACGTGCCTCGGGCGGCGCTAACCGCTCGAACTCCGACACCCCCGAAGCCAACAAAAAGCTCGCACACGACAATCGCACCACAGCACCCCGCCATGTCTGCACCTACCATTACGCTTGTCGTACGCCCGCGTGGTATGTCTTGAACAACAACGGACCGATCTCGTGTCCAATTGCATCGAAACGAGACTGACTGTAGCCTACAGGGCGCCCGATCAAGAACCTACCTGAGTCTGTCACTGTAAGCCCAGATGCCTCCGCAGCACAGATCTACGAGGCAATTGCGAAGGCGTCGAAGTTCGACATCCACCGTTTGAGAGTTACGAAAGGTAGCGATGGCTCAGCGATTCCCAATGGCGCGGACATGACAGTCCACGACACTGGTGTGAGGAACAAGAGTGCTGTGGACGTCAAGGATCTGGGTAACCCTCACCGCACAATCTCCGAAGTTCATAGCTTACAGTCTATTCAGGCCCTCAGATCTCATGGCGCACCGTCTTCATCGTGGAATATCTCGGGCCCCTCCTCATCCACCCACTCATGTATTTCGGACGGCCATACATCTACGGCACTCGCGCACCTGCCTCCGACCTCCAGAAGCTCACACTCCTCATGTGTGTGATCCACTTCGCAAAACGCGAATTCGAGACGCTCTTTGTCCACCGCTTCTCATCGGCCACCATGCCCGTCCGCAACATCTACAAGAACAGCGGATACTACTGGATCATTTCAGGCTTGAACTTGGCATACTGGACCTACAGCCCCAACAGTCCCGCGACGCGTCCTTCGAACCCACTTCTCACGTATGCGGGCATCGCTCTGTTCGCGATCGGCGAGATCTGCAACTACATCACACACATCACGCTCAAGAATCTACGACGTCCGGGTAGTACTGATCGAGGCATTCCGCAGGGTCTGGGGTTCAACCTTGTTACGTGCCCGAACTACATGTTTGAGGCGATTGCGTGGATTGGCGTCGCGCTTGTGAATCGGAGTTTGAGCACTGTGATATTCATCATTCTTGCTGTGGGCCAGATGGGTGCTTGGGCGTGGAAGAAGGAGAGGAGGTATAGGAAGGAGTTTGGTGACAAGTACAAGAGGAAGAGGTATGCTATTCTGCCTGGTATTTGGTAGGTTTCGTGCAGAAGGACGATGGCTTACCTCGATCGGCGAATACTGCACACAATTGGTGGAGGGTCAGTGCACTCGGTGTATTGTGCGTGTTGGGACGGTCTAGCAGACACGGAGGACTTATCATGAAGGACCAATAATCGACGTCAATGGCTTGTTCGATATATCAGACCGGCGACCGGTGAACACTGTAAGACATGGGGCGGATTTAGATCGATCGGAGGAGTCGGATATCGGCACCGATGGTATGTCAATAGTCAGCTCAGGTACTGAAGCAGGTACCCGTAATACTCCATTCACAAGCGACTGCATACTTCATGTATGCACGTTCATGCCACCCATCGCAAGGCTGCAGGGCCCTCACCGCAAGGCTGAGGAAGGGCAACACGGCATGAACTTCCTGTCAAAGGAGGACTGACGCTCATGTCGATGACTTCCATACAGATTTACACGGTGTTCTATCAGGCTGAACGTTGACGCAATTGGCGTCACAAAGCACTGCTTCGGCCCCAGCCGCTGTCGTACCAAACTTCTCTCCCGTACTCGCCGAGCACGAGGCGCAGACATCCATACGCCATGTGTCCTGTCCCACAGCACTAGACCCGTATCCACGGTGAAGTATCTTCGCCAAAACCACAGGTGCGCAGTAAATTAGTCTATTTATTCGTCCCAGAACCCCGCGAGCGGCGCCTTCCTCGTACACGCCGAGCTATCCCCGCCAGTCCCTGCATGAAGCTCTCTGCACGCCACTCAAGTCCTCCACACACGCACCACATTTCCACCACGCCCTCAAACTCATCATGCCATCATACCGTCTCTGCTGCCTTTACTGCCTTCTTCCAGGCTCGCCGGCGTCCCTCGCGCTGATGCGCAGATAAGCACTTGCAGGACCGCAACGGGTCACAATCCACTACGGTCGCGCCGTCCAGCCAACGAGCGCGCTGTGCATGGCGGTCAACTAATCCAGCCGCGGCCCGCTAGATGCAGCGCGCGGGCCAATCACAGGCACAGGATTATCGATTGACATGTTGACGGCGCGCTGCTTCAGCTCTCGGCTTTGCTGCAGGGCGGCGGGCGCGGTGCATGGTAGGCCTCGCTCAGCCGCAGATGCGTTCGCAGGGTGCGTGTCTTGGGTGGGATGAGGGCGGCGGCGGGTGGTATAAAGGTGTGTGGGCTTGGTGTGGATGGGATGAGTAGGTCTGCGACCTGTGTGCATTACGAGGTCTTCTTCTTCTTCTTCTTCGTTGCTTTTGTGGCGAGGACAGCGCGGTGGGTCGATTGGTGTGTTGTACTTGTAGCGTTGTTCGGCCGTGTCGTTGCGACCCCGCTGCTTCGAGCTTTCTTTGCAGCTTACGAGGGACGAGATTGTCGACGTCGCTCAGCACTTGTTCGGTTGCTTCTTCGGCGCGGATTGAGAGATTGTCTAAGGCAGTTCTGAGCTTATCCTTCGAGGAAGCGTCTCTACGGTACATGTAAGTGGGCAAGCTTCTTTTCCTTGGTCTTCCCCTGAGGATGCTCTCGTCGTCAACATATCATTCCATTGAGGTCACAAAATTTCTCCACCGACCTCAAAGAATTGAAAAGAAGCTGCGGCTATTCCCTGCAGAACGTCGATAGTTCAAAAGCTACCCATTCTCTTGATTTGATCTTTCTGGTTCTGCTAGCTTCATTGAGTGCATGCTGATAAGCTTCCAGCAACAGCATTATCATGGCTTCCGATGCAAAGGATGCTTGGGATGCCCACGTCGACACCAGGACGGGTGCCACGCCACCCAAGCCTGCCGAGCCATCCGATTTAGACAAGCTCCGCGGCTCAGTAGGGACCAAGTTCAAGTCGTTTGCGGCATTGCTCGGAGCTGCTGCAGCTCCGGTACCTCAAACAGGGGATGGCTCCAAAATTCTACCAGAGGAGAAAACGACCCTTTTCTCCAAGGTTGAAGGCAGTCTCCGTGACATGTCCCACTTGGGCATTGAAAATATACAGACTTTGCTGGAAGTCCAGAAGGAGAAAATGACCGGAGCACCCACTGACGATAAAACATATTTGATGGAAGGACTTATTCGGACTGCCGCTGCTCTTCCGGATGGATCGAAGACGAGAGATGCTGTCACGCACAAGTTCCTAGAGCAGCTTTGGAATGACCTGGAGCACCCGCCGCAGTCATACCTTGGAGCTAAGTACCAATACCGATCAGCGGACGGCTCCAATAATAGCTTGATTCATCCTCAGCTTGGCGCGGCTGGTACCCCGTATGCCAGAACTGTGAAGCCATCTCAAATGCAGACTCCTGCTCGTCCCGACCCAGGAGTAGTGTTCGATAGTATTATGACCAGGAAGCATGCGGAGTTGCATCCAAACAGGATCTCTAGTATGCTGTTTTACCTCGCTTCTATTATTATCCACGACTGTTTCCGGACAAGCCACGAGGACTATTCAGTCTCCATGACCAGCTCATATCTTGATCTTTCGCCATTGTATGGCAGCAATCAAGCCGAGCAAGACATGATGAGGACGAAAGTTGACGGGAAGATCAAACCCGACTGCTTCTCTGAAGCTCGCTTGCTATTCTTCCCGCCGGGCGTCGGAGCCATGCTGATCATGTTCAATCGTTTCCACAATTACGTAGTCGAGAACTTGGCGCTCATCAACGAGCAAAATCGCTTCCCCAAGCCGGCGGCTGAGGCACCAAAGGCCACCGGAGATAAGGAGAAGGACGACGATGCGACAAAGAAGTATGAAGAGTCGAAAGTGAAGTATGACAATGACCTCTTCCAAACCGGTCGACTCATCACCTGTGGTCTCTATGTAAACATCATCTTGATCGACTACGTCCGCACAATCTTGGATCTGAATCGAACGGACAGCAACTGGCAGCTGAATCCTCGTGCGGAAATGAAAGATGTACCAATTGGCGTCGGCAATCAGGTCTCAGCCGAGTTCAACCTTGTCTACCGATGGCACTCGACCGTCTCGGATCGCGACGAAAAGTGGACCCAAGAAATGTGGGACGGTCTTTTTGGCGAAGGACGTGATCCGAAGAGCGTTGGCAAGTACGAATTCCTGGGTCGACTAAGCGAAGTGTACAAGAAGACAGACCCGGATCCATCGAAGCGCAAGTTCGCTGGGCTAGAGCGAGGCAAGGACGGCACTCTTGCTGACCAAGGTCTTGTTGATATTCTTGTCTCCAGCATTGAGGACTGCGCCAACTCCTTCGGACCAAACAGAGTCCCTGCCATCTTCCGCGCTATCGAAGTACTTGGCATTGAGCAAGCGCGAGCCTGGAATTTGGGCTCGTTGAACGAGTTCAGGAAGTATTTCCATCTCGAACCTCACAATACCTTCGAGGACATTACATCAGACAAGTACGTTCAAGAGCAGCTCAAGCACCTCTACGACCACCCGGACAAGGTCGAGATCTACCCTGGCATCGTCGTCGAAGACGCCAAACAACCTATGGCACCTGGATCTGGTTTATGCCCTCCATACACAGTATCTCGTGCTGTTCTGTCAGATGCCGTGGCCCTTGTGCGTGGTGACAGGTTCTACACCAAAGACTACAACCCACGCACGCTCACAAATTGGGGTTACCGACTCGTTGACCATGATACGGATATCGACAACGGCTGTGTATTCTACAAGTTGTTCCTGCGCGCGTTCCCTAACCACTTCAAGCAAAACAGCGTGTACGCGCATTACCCACTCACCATTCCTTCAGCCATGCAAGAAGCCCTCAAGGACCTCAAGAAAGACAAACTCTATGACTTCAGCAAGCCAAAAGCAACCCACCATCCCCACATGGTGAAAGAATACAAACTCGCGACCGAAATCATGAAAGACCAGACCACTTTCAAAGTCACATGGGGCGCCGCAATGGAGTACATTATGG
>TARA_R110002003_G_scaffold184_13_pt1 | contig 56799 bp, 58 predicted proteins | sample TARA_R110002003 | Tara Oceans TARA_R110002003 (sample SAMEA4396441) | marine metagenome | biome: Westerlies Biome; feature: [SRF] surface water layer (ENVO:00010504); material: water (ENVO:00002006), including particulate matter (ENVO:01000060) such as... | depth 5 m | reverse complement strand
TCAGGACCGCAATGACATGCATCTGCACCATCTTGTCCTGCAGAACTTGCGAAGTGATGGCCAGCTGGATCAAGTCTCCCCAGACATATTCGGGCGTGAACATCTTCGTGCAGCCCAGCTCTAAGTATGCCGTAACCATGTCGTCGTCGAGGCTGGGCAGACGAATCTGGCGTTCGCGCAGTGGGAGTTGGCTGGTCTCGATAAGGAGAGCTGCGGTCTTGGGGATGTCCGTTAGTAGGATGGGATATGCGGTCGATAGGGGGCCTAGGATGAGGAGGATGCGGTCGTCATGGAAGCCCACGGCATCTTCGTGAGACATCATCTCCCAGTCATGGGGAATAGTCGCGACATGGAGACAATTGCCCAACTAGTCGGGTTTGCTGTTCATGCTGATGAGGCCAAGAAGTTGGTCGCTGCTGCGATTTGTGCAATAATTCTAGGCTGTCTCGTGTAGAGGAGTTGAGAATTGAGGTTGAGTTCAGTAGGGGGGCTTGGGTAGCGAGCAGAGAAAGGAACAAGATCGAGAAGAGCTTTATACAAGCAGGATGGGCCAGCCTTCGCGTGAATGGCAGGAGATGGGAGCCTCACTCGCTCGACACCTGTGTTGCGCTCCCAGTAGACCTTTCATTGCAGTACGTGAAACCGAGGGGCACGAGCATAAAGACTTCGCCTGACGCCTACATGTGTTCTTGGAGTACTGTCGCTCGTCTGTTCGGGGCGACAGGCCGCGTCTTAGCTGTTATCCCCTGTTCGACCACGCGTGCGCGTGTTCAGACTCAGTAATAACGAAATAGACATCATACGCCTTACAATCAAGTGAATTTAGTAACAAGCATCGTTTTCAACCTGTTCTATTCTATTTTTGTCACGCGCAGTCCGATGCTATGCTGCAGCGTGAGGCTCTTTCATCGCTGCCATCTGACAGCATCAGCACAGTGACTAGGTAAATGAGATATAGATCACTTCAGCCAGAATCTGCTCGATTCATGTCTGTACATCAGCCTAGAGCAGTTCAAGCATGGATTGTAACTCGAAAGTTTGCGCGATACCGCGGCGTGATGAAAGACGGGGTGTTGTAATGAAAACCTGAAAAAGATAGCGTGACGTGTCAGCTATCCCGCACTTCTCTAGGAGTGTACAGGGGTTGATGTGAGTGAACTTGGACACTATGTACCAGTCTCGCATAAACGGCGGCAGTGGGATCACAGTGATATCACAATGTCCATCCCAGCAATCTGCTTGTCAAACGTCATCCCAAAACAATGTCTTGAACTGAGCCAGGAAAGTAGTCTCGTAGATGCGGTCCATCAAGGTCGACCACCCAGTTCCCACCACTCATACCATGCAATCGCATAAGGCCAACACGTTCAAAAGCAGATCCTGCGGCCCAGATAACCAGACCCCACGAATCTGGGAGTACCATGCATCTCAGAACTTCTTGGCACAGTCTTTTGTGAATTGCATCGTCCTCTTCCACGTGAGGCGTGATGATGATGGGCCAGAAGTGTCTCTGTCGGGGTTTTGGACCTGGCGGTCCACGAACTTGGTCGCATGATAGCCCCTTTGATGATTTCATAGCATCAACGGAGGCTGCGACAACATACTTGGACAGGATACCAGGTCCGTATGTCCAGTTTCTGCAGGCCATTCCGCCCTTGAGGTATGTGACCTTGACCTCGAGAATTTCTGCTTCGAGACAAAGATAATAAGTAAAGCTCGTGTCTTCATGGCCCCTGTCATGAAGCTGCGCCGCAAGCGTTCCGGTGAAGGGAATTCGGGCACCATTGTGCTTCTGCAGTGAGACGCCGCGTAAAGCATCTTGATACCGCGGTGACCGGAATCTCGGATCGGTTGACCACTGTACAGGCGCAACCCACCCTGACCAGGACCAGCTAGGGAATCCATGTCTTCGAGTCGTGCGCGATTGTGAGAACAGATCTGAGGCGACTTCCCAGTATAGTCCTTGGGACAGGGCCAGTCTTGGCTGGTCGTCTGAACTGGGCATATCTTGGCCATATGTCCAATACGCTCTAGGGTTAATGGAGATCCCCCAGTGCTGCAGTCGTCTATCAAAGTCGTTCCTATTTGTACTTGCGAAGAAATTGAAGAGCCCTTGCATAGCTCGTAGCACATCTGATTGGTGAGTCAATGCTCTTTGCGTGTAGGCGCCGATGTGTTTATTTATATCCCACCCACTGTATACAGGACTCTCGTTGCTGTTGCCGAAGGTTGGACGATGACGCTCACTTGCTTTCTTGAGGGGTCTATCCACCAACTCGCAGCAGCTCATTGCGCAGCATTCGAATATTACTTGCTCTTCCGTGAACATCAGCCGGCGTCGAGAAAAAAAAGCTTCCTGATAAGTCCTGCTGCTATATTAGCGTCAGTCTTGCATGTATTTCAGGAGACGACAATGCTGTCTCCTAGTTTGTTTCGCAGCATGCCACAGTGGCGTGCAAAAGGCAAGGTTTTCTTATTGACTCAAGAACTTTTCCTTGGTAATTTGTCGCCGTTCTGAAGCTTGCGTTGTCGACCACTTCCTGATGAAATGCTTCACATACCATGCTCTGGTGGACCACACAGATTCTGAAACAGATTCCAGTGGGTCTTTGGCCGAGGCCCAGGTATTACCATACAAAACTATTTTATTTTGTTTTATTCGAGATCGATCACTGACTCCGGGTAGACCGAAGCGCGAATCATCTCCGGCAGCGGCGATGATCGTGACTGAAGCAGCATGGTAGATTGTATCCATTATCGATATCTGAGCTTGAAGCTCATCTTGGTTTGACTGGTTGATACAGTATTTGTCGACCCACAGGTAGCGATATCCTAGTCGGATGGTAGCAGTTATAGCGTCCTCGACGGTGTTTGGTAATCTTGCAGGTAACGTATTGTGTAGGTCTTCACCTGGAATTTCCTCGGCCTCAAAGGCTTCTGCCACTGTTCCCCATACATAGCTGAGCGCCACGTAAGACGCCAAGAAGGTCGTATTGATTATTCGCCTCTCCGTACAGTCGATGACCCTAATGCTGGCTGGTTTTGTGACCGGGTATTCGATGTTTTCACTATCTCGTGAACAAGTGCGGCCATGGTGTTGTTGACAGTGCTTGATCCACGACTCCAGTCTGCTGAAATTGATTCTATTGCGATCAATGAAGCGGAACACATCCCCGTGTTGTGCTGCACTACGGTGATCATCAAGCTTTATAATATGTAGACCACTGCAATGATCTTCTGTGCCGCATGATAAGTATGGACTCAGCCGGGCGGAGTCACATGGTCCCCGTGCTATGTCGAGTGTGATCTCCATCTGCTGTGGAGCTTCTATGGCAAGACTCCGCAAAGCTGTGAAGAAGAAAATACATAATGGACACGTAGAGGTGTCAAGTATGCAGAACGTTCGGGCAGGTCGAAGGTCATCGGGTATCCCGAAGTTGATGCTCAGCATCAATTCTTGGCAAGTTTGACAAAAGACGTTGACGTTCTCTCGTACGAGCTCGTCATCAACATAATCTTGGGCTTCGTCGTCTGCCATTTCAACACGAGCTAAACTTTTGAAGATGGTGGCCAATCGTCGTGGACTTAATCGCAAGGTGAGATGTTGTATGCGAACCGCATATGTAGTCGACCAGTATTTCGCAACACTATCGTAATGAGCGATGCTCTTTCAGTCGTCGAGCCTGAGGCTGCTGTGTGCTAGCTGCGTGATGTAACACAGTAGGAAGATCTATGACAGAATCGTGTGGTATCTCTGTTTGTAGCCTAACAGGTAAGTACATGCGCAGTGCGTGTACATGAAATGAATAAGTTATGATGTGCAAGGGTCTCTCAAATGATTACTCTCCTTGACTTGAACTTTAGGTCCACGTAAGGTGGGATATGAGATAGAGGTACACGTAGCTTGATGAGTCGATAGTCACTCTTCATCATAGCCGCTATGGGGCACGCGAGTTATACCAGCGTGGCACGACGATGTCGCATTTAGAGGCGTGATTTGTGTCACAGTTCTGGTCGTGAAGGAGCAAGAGCCTGTGGGGAAATGGCGCTAGTGGCTCGTCGTGGCTCAGGGGTGGTGCGGGGCGGTCATGTCCGCGCATCGCAGACCGTGACGCAGATTGTGCTTGTAATACAAGGGCCTTAATTCAATGCGGACCACAATAATGTTCAAGTATGTTGGTAAGGAACGACACGCAGTAAATACAGTCTTTTTGTGACCTGATGTTGAATAGGCCACGAACGATGGTTGTTGAAACCCGCTGTACCCCTCTCGGCTTTTGGAATCAATTTGAACCTCCCACTGCTCCTTCAACTTCTCCTACACCTTTTCTCCAGATTCATTTGAATCGGTGCTATAGTAGCGACCGAAGATGCGATCCTCAATGTCCATGTCCTTGTCGACCCTGCCGAGCTGACCGCGTGCCTGGCGGCGATAGAAGATCCTCTTACCCCACTTCCATGCCTCGACGCCCGCGAAGAACAAGAACGACGAGATGAACACGATACCCCACTCCCAATCAATCGGCGCATGCTTGAACACCACCGTGTTCAGCGTCGGAATATAGATGAGAGGGAAGAGCGTGACGAAGCCGGCAACGACAGCCCAAAAGAGAAATTGGTTACGCCAGACATCGAGTGCCCATTGGGTGAAGTAGCGCTTCGAGTCGGGTTGCATGCGGAAGAAAGAGCGACGTCGGTCGATCATCTCCCATGCAAGGAATAAGGCAAACCATGTCAGGCATGCAAATGTCGTCGCGCGCGCACGGAAGACTAGCTCGCAGGACTCGTTGTAGCTCTCATTGCATCCCGTTCCGAGGCTACCATCGCCAAAGCCGTACACAACGAGGACGAAGCTAGACAGACACAAGAGTGTAATCCAAAGGCCATAGACAACCATGTCGACGAGGAACTCCATTGTGAAGATTCCGGTCTTCAAAGACTGGGGAGGACGCTGCAAGATGTCGGGCACAGCTCGCTCGAAGCCAAGACCCATGTCGGGAAGTCCGGATGTTGCCATGATGATCCAGACGACCTGTACAGGTGCAAGGGGAAACACTGACAACCCGGTGCTGTCTTTGAAAGCGAGACCGACAAGGAGAGTACCAGCTTGCGCAACATTTTCTGCGAGGACGTGCAGCACGAACTTTTGGATGTTGTCGAAGATTCGACGACCCTCTTCGATGGCAGCAAGAATCGACGCAAAGTTGTCGTCAGTCAGCACAATATCTGAAGCTTCCTACATCAGATTTAGCAATGCAGCATGGCTGCGAGTATGACATAGCTTACCTTCGCAACATCTGATCCAGCCTGACCCATTGCGATGCCGACATCTGAGCGCTTGAGCGAGGGAGAGTCGTTGACGCCGTCACCAGTCTATCGTCTGAATTAGAGAAGGGGATTCTTGCGGTCAGTGAGAAGCTGCTTACCATGGCACAAAAGCGTCCTCGGCGATGCAGCGCCTCAATCATACGGACCTTGGTGCTCGGTGCACATCTGGCTACTACCAATGGCAGCACCCGTAGCTGGTCTACCTGGTCATCCGTGAGATCATCAAACTCCGTTGCAGTCATGACCAATGATTTGGAAACGTCCTTGGCTATTCTTTTCATGCGGTCAGGAGACGGCAGGATGCCAACCTCGATAGCGATAGCCTTCGCAGTCTCAGGGTGGTCACCTGTGAGCATGTGAACCTCAATTCCAGCCTCATGGCATTGGCGTACGGCAGGAGCAGACTCAGGTCTTGGAGGATCATACAAACCGATGAGGCCACGAAAGACCATGTCGGACTCAACAGAAGCACGGTCGACCTCACCTCCTTTCTCAGCCTTTCCAGTAAACTTCTTGCTAGCCAGCGCCAACACACGGAGGCCAAGGCTAGCTAACGCCTCCATGTTGCGCAGGATTTCTTCCCGGAAATTGCTGATGTCGACCGCACCTTCTGTATCGTTCGGAGTATATGTGGTGCAACTCTGAATAACACGTTCGACCGCACCCTTGGTGAACGCGTATTGATCACCGCTTGAATGTTGCATGATGACGGACATGCGCTTGACGTCGGAGTCAAAAGGCAGCTCCACTAGATCGACCCACTCCGCCGAGTCACCCTTGACAAGATCGTTACGGATCATGCCGAAGCGCGCCGCGAAGACTTGGATTGCGATCTCGGTTGGGTCTCCATGAGCCTCCCACACGCCATCATCCTTCTTCTTAACGGCTGCAAGATTGGCCAGCGAAGCGACGTTGAGAAAGTGTTGGAGGCCTACGGGAACCTGTGAACCAATACTCTCTGCTGGCACTATGTCGCCACACGCGGATCCGCCAGCCTTCATGTCCATATTCTGAGGCGCGTCTGCTGGCCGAAAGCGTAAATTGCCGGCAGTTGGATCCTGAGGCGCCGTGGAATCTTCAATGGTGTACGTCCCTACACCGGGCAGCCAGGCACCGCGAGCAATCATCTTGCCTTGGGTCAAGGTGCCAGTCTTATCAGAGCAGATGTCGGTTACTCCACCAAGAGCTTCGAGCGATTTGAGGTTTCTGACTATGACATGACGCTTGACCATGGATTTCGTCCCTGCAGCCATCGTAACTTTGTCATAATGTCAGCTTCAGACTCGCAGCTCTTCACGAACACTTACTTGTGAGTACTACCACTAGACTAGCAGGTATCATGGACAAGCCGGTCGCGACAGCGTAGATGATCACCTCTTGTGTCGCATTGAACTTATTAGCCGCTAAAACGATAATGGCACATAGCACCGCGATTCCAAATAGCAGCATTGCGAGCTTCGAAAGCTTTCTCTGCAACGGCGTACCCACGTTGAGGCCCAAGAATCTGCCGATAGCGTCGGTGAACGTGAGTGTATACGCCTCGAGGTAGCGATGCGGCTTCGCCTTTCCATCTGGTTTGCGCTTGACCTGAAGATGACAAGAACAATTAGCAAACTATCTTACGAAATCTTTAGAACATATGCTCCTGAAGCATTGCGCTGCAAGTGAGGGTCTTAGCGACGGGCCTACAAGCTTGCAAAGTGCTCCAAGACATCCAGACGCTTTTGTTCACGACACGAGCACACTTACTGGACGGACTTTGGACTTTGTCTCGCGAAGCTGAGCTGCGATAGCGCCGATCTCGGTAAAGGTGCCTGTCGCGAATACGATGCCCTTAGCCCGACCTTTGGTAACATTGGACGAACTGTATGCGACATTGAGACGGTCTCCAGGCCCTGTCTTTTCAGGGAAGGTGGCGTCTTCTTGCTTGCGAACGGGCAGTGACTCCCCAGTCAGCAGAGCCTCGTCCGTCTCGAAGTTCACCGCATCAAAGACCCTGATGTTTGGTCAGCTTCGTGCACATTTGGGCTTACTTGGCGCTGCATGGCTTTGCGTTCCCTCGCATATGAATGTGCAAGGTCTCGTCACCCTACTTTGTAGTTTTCGAAAATTGATCACAGAGTTCGCCAAAGATAGACGGCTAGGATTTCAGTGTGATAGGTTTTGCAGAGCGTGTGCTTCTGAGAAGGTATAGGACCCAACCATGTGGGCCGAAGTAGAGACTTACCTAATATCGGCAGGGAGAGTATCACCCGTCTTGATCTCAATGACATCGCCTGGAACGATTTCTGCGGATGGAATTGTAAATTGCTGCCCTCCACGAATAACACGAGCTGTAGGCGAGCTGAGAGAGCGCAACGAATCCATGGTCTTCTCGGCAGAGTATTCTTGAAAGAAACCAACGACAATGTTGAGCAAGATGACTGCTGTCACAACGCCGCCTTCGATCCAAGAGCGGATGCCATAGCTGACAGCCATCGCCATAATCAGCACCAGTGTCATTGCGTTGGCCACCTGAGCGACGAGAATCTTTAGAGGGGAGACACCCTCGGCCTCCCCGAGTTCGTTCGGGCCATAGTCCTCAAGTCGACGTTTAGCCTCAGCATCATCAAGTCCATTCCAAGTTTCAGTGCTCAGTTCGTCCACGATTTGTGCGACGGTAAGACCATGGGCAGGAAGCGAAAGCGGCCGGTTCGACTGACCACTGACGTGGCCCTCGAGGGTCGCTCCTTTCTTCTTTGCCATCCTTTTACTTTTGAAGTGGTTCTTTGATGTTCAAAATTGTTTGTAGTGTTTGCTAACGTTTAAGTTTCCTTCGAATTCTCGCCCCGCGGATGATACCCACGTGGACGAACTGAGCTGGATGGTTGTTGACGGTATGATGCATGGGGACTTCAGCACGGGGTTCGGGACAGACTCCTCCGTGTTTACGCCGTGATTGGCGAAGTGGTATGGATGGGATGTTGGTAGAGATGCTGAACGCTGTGGGATGTGTTGTTATCGAAGTGGATGCCAGTGAAAGGCGTGGGAGGTCTTTTTGTGTTATGAGTAAGACGTCGGTGGTAAGCGAATTATTTGTTGTAGATGAGAACGTGTTGTCTACTTGAGCATTGGTCCATTCAACAAGTGAGCAAAGCAGATTAAAAGTTTGCGTGTCTATGACCAGAGGTTGCTCTTGCCAAGCTGGGTCGCAGAAGCTATCGGTCTTGGCGGGAAAGTGCAACTGTCTCTAAGTCGTCACGTTCTCGGCACAACGCTGGGCGCGATGAAAATCCGGATAGCACGGCACTCGCATCTTGGCAGGCCTCATTCATTTCACCATGTGCGCCACCTCAAAGCAAAGTCCGAGGACTTGTTCTTCCGCAGAATGACGTTGTGAGACGAACCGTTTGCCCGCCAGGTAGGCATCCGAAGTCGTCTTGGCGCTTCAGCTTCTGCCCACCCGGCACGCATGAATGGCGAAAGACGTGTTGACGGCTTGTCGACTGATGACATGATCGTATTGATTGAGCTGCCCGAGTTGTGTACTGGAGGCAGTCGGCGCAAGTCTTATCGTGTTCATGTTGTAGAAGAACGTCGAAATGGGAACAAATTACATCTTACCCTTGGATTAGAGAATGACTTAGATATTACCAGAAATATAAGGACGCTATGAGAGCTGCCATACACCATTGATGGGGATGTTGGTATGGTGATGGCCGTTCACCATGGCGACATTGTGCTCTGTGTGGAACGACGGCAGAGAAAGCAAGACAAGAACTCGCTGCCAAAGGAGGCAAAGTTCCCAGCTGCGCAGTGTAAGCCGCCTTATCACTATGCGTGCTGTCTTCTCTACGATAAAATTGCGTACGCAGGGACGTCCACAGAAAATCTGCTTGCTGGCATAAGACCAACATTCTGACGGAGAATTTATGTCCAAGAGATGCGAGGCATCGACAAGTGCCTGTATCGATTCCCTATCTCGACCACGTCAACGAGATTCATGTAGCATGATGGGTGCTGTGAAACATTGCTCGAGGAGGAAGTCGTGAGATCACCCGCAGACGGATGTTACTTGACAGTACTGCGAGGCGGCTACATATTCCCATCACGAGCTTGCACTTGGCGGCACCATAACAGCCCAAGGCATGGACCGAAAGTACAGCGGCGAGCTGAACAACCCAAAGCCAGCTTGGATACGCTCGATCTGGATTCAGTCTTCAGTGCTTTGTGGAGCTCGATCATGCTGGTCGCGCATCGTTGTCCAAAGACGGAGGGTGATGTTCAACGTCGGAGCCGAGCAGTGAGATGTTGTCATGGACAGGTATCTCAACACATGAGGGAGAATTCAGCAAGACCACTTCAGCGCAATCGGTCAGCAATTGACCTCAAGCCTATCGATGCCTAAGGCATTCAGGTACCGGGAGAGTCGTGATGCAATGAGGCTGCACAAGCCTTCCAAGTTCGGTGGCCGCTAGGGAGTGCCCGCCGCTAGTCTTTGCAACAAAAGCTAGGAGGACCCTGTGTTTGGTGTTGAACATATTCAATAAACTCTCGCGAACTCCTGTCGTGATAAGTGAGTTTGCGACGCTGAACGCGTCCTTGCAAGACTCTGCAAACGTTGGTTCACTTAAAGGAACAAATGTTGGCGTGATTGGATCAGACCCCACGATCCGGTTCTTAAGCGAGAGATGTGGGCATGGGTTGAACCTCAGGGATTGTGAGCAACAGATGACAACGCGTCGCAAATCGCAGGCACTGGCTAGAAGACACACGTTTCATGTTAGCTACAGTATATAACTCTGTTCGACACACTCACCTTATCAGCCGTCGCGCTATGTGTGACTAGGTGATACCCGCCATGTTCTCGGCGTGTGCAAATGTTGCAAGAAAGGGGTGATGAGCTGTGCGACGACGTCATGCCTAGCCTCGCATCTTTCATCCCAATTTCCAGGCTTGAAGCTCAACGCCCAGCCGCCGGACATGGATCATCGCCAACTAAAGACGCCTTGAGTCAACTCTTATTTCATGTTTGTAGTGGACACGTCGTGACCTGCACTCTCTTCGGCGGTTGACAGACCATGGACAAGTTCAAGGCAAAGACGCGCACAGCGCGCAACAGGCTGGCCGAAGCCACATCCTCTGGTTCTGGCCAGGGACAACTCCACGTTCCCCACTCTTCGCTCGCACCCCACGATAACCAGAGTACCCACGGCGTGAATGAAGGCTTCCTGGGGCCTCTACCTGGGACCGCAGCACGCGACTTTGCAGCACCAGACGACCAGCCAGCACCGCAGCCCGCACTTGAGCCGCCCACCTCGTTGCAGTCATCTGTTGACGCTGGCCTGCCCGTGCCAGAGCCCTCCAAGCATGGCTCACCTTCCTCCAAGCCACTCCCGAGGTGAGTCTAGCACTATGTGAATGTGGAAGGAGCGACTGCTAACACCACGCAGCACGCCTGCCTCGAGCTCGCGCAGATCGAGAAGCAACTCGGCACCCAACAGGGGGTCGCCCCAGCAACAATATCCACTACGTCGCCCTCCCGTAGGTGCGCGACAGGCCAGCATTGGCATACGACGCATGCCGTCCTCAAATGCGCTGCAGCAAGTAGCTCAGCAGCCAAACCCCTCTGCGCAGCGACTCAACGCACCGCTACCCGTGCTGGAGGAAGGATGCGCGCTGGGACAGGTGAATTCAAGGTCCACCCAGTCTACCGCGCCAAAGGGTGAGCCTAGTCGGTTGACCAAGGTCAAGAGCGCCGTGCAGATGCGGGTGCCGTTCTGGGGCAACAAGGACAAGCAGAAGCTGTCGGGCACGAACAATGCGGCTGTGCAGTCCGACGATGCGTCGATGAACTACACGTCGGATATGGTCGACGTGTTGGACACGATTGGTATGTGTGGACCTCAGCAGCAACTCTCAAGCTAACAAAAACAGACCCCGAAGTCGCGACCCTGACCTCTCTGACCAATGTTCAGAACTCGCTGTTCATCCCTAACCTCCCCTTCCTCAACCGCCGGCCAACGTATAATCTACGACGCCGTCCCAGCGCGACAGAGAGTCTTGAAGACATCAATCGCATACTGGGGCCTCTAAGGACAGCGCAGGAGGCAGAACAGGCGGGACCCCGGCTTCGTCGAACCGACACCGAGGGCACAACGGCTACTCTGGCCACCATTGACTCGCAGCTTAGCGAGTCGCGATATGCTGTGCTGCCGCATGGCGCCTCTCTGGATGGGTGGACCAAGCAAGACAAGGCCGAAGTGAATGACCATGTGCGACACATGTTGCATTCGAAGCGATCCAAGTTCAAGCGCACCATGCGTGGCTTTGGGCAGTATGTCAAGAGGCGTAAGTGCAGTCCCATAAATATAATGCTTGGTTTGACATTAACAAGTGCTAAGCAGTTGGCTTTCTTGTTACTCTTTACGCGACCCTCATCACTCTATTCGGGCTCGCGTGGGTTTTGTTTCTCATCGGCTGGATCAATGTCGGCGGCAAGCAGATCTATGTTGTGCACATCATCGACAGTGTCTTGGTCGCCCTGTTCGCCGTCGTGGGTGATGGTCTCGCTCCTTTCCGAGCCATCGATACCTACCACATGATATACATCGCTCACTACCACCACTACACCTGGTCAAGGCGCAAGAAGGACATGCTTCCCGAACTCCACGACCATAATGATCTCCCTTCAGGCAACGCCCCAATCAGCGTGCCTCGGACCACGGACCCGGAAGATCCAGAGAAGCAATGGGAGTTCACGGTATTGACGCCAAAGCAGCAAGAGAAGCTCGAGCATCACCAGGGCAAGTTCTGCAAGTCTCACTCTTTCTACAAGCCACACGAGACTGAGACACATCACGCTTTTCCGTTGCGTCTTCTCATTGCCATTGTTGTCCTGCTCGACTGCCACTCGCTTCTCCAAATATCCCTCGGTGCTTGCACCTGGGGCATCTACTACAAGACCAGACCCTTCGCCATCACCACCGTCATTCTCATATGTTCCATCACTTGCAACGCAACCGCAGGCCTGCTCATTTGGGTCGGCGACAAGCGCACCAGGAAGAAGGACGTCCTTGAGCGCATGAATCGCCAAGAGCTGACAGAGGAAGCCATCCGCCATGTCGAGAAGAAGAAGGAAAAGGGGAGTGAAAGTGAAGACGATGGAGAGAAGAAGACACGAAGTGGGAGCCGTATGAGCTTGGATGGGATCAAGAAGTTCCACACTATTGGAACTGACAAGAGCGCGAAGAAGGTCGAGAAGGTCGAGCAGAGTGCTTACCCTTGAGCGACGATAGCGTTGGATAGGTAATGAGGTGTTAATGCGTTGTTTGACGTCTTGCGTTCTAGCGTATATACCAACTTTTGTGCATTTAGTATAGCTTAATGACGAAGTTCATTACTTCACCTGCTAGCGAGTTCGTTCCAGAGTGACTGATGGCCGTTGTGGAGATTCGGATTACATGGCTGTGTCAAATTGCATCACTTCGGCCTAGATATCTAAGCGGCATGTCTAGAAGTCCATCACAGCGCTTTTGCAGTCAATGGAGGAGTGTCACAAACGCATCACAAGTCTCAGGAACTTTGGCAATTGAGCATCGCCAAGCCAATGTATTCAATTCTGAATCCGAGTAACAGAACAAGTCCAGGCTATTCACGCCCTTCCTATCATTCGCCTCTCATCAGCACAGCACTCTCTAGCACGTCATAACCGCCGGTCCCGGAATCTGATACGGCGTCCCATTCCCCTTGGGCTGCCCCGTGCTGTCATAAATGCTGACCAGAATACCAGGATCGCTCTGCCCATACGCGCCCGGGAAGCTAACCGTGCTACTCCCAGTCGTACTTCCACTCCCGCTGACGTTGATCTGCGCACAGCCCATGTAGAACTGCGCACCCATGGACTTGCTGGCGCTGTGCAGAGCGATGATTTCCGCACGCAGCAGGTAGTTGCCCGGCGCGATGCACGTGGGCATGGTGAAGTCGACCCAGCCGCCGGCGCTGATCATGCGGTCGACGCCCCAGCTGCCGGAGGAGTCGAGCCCGTCTTCGAAGACTTTGAACCATTTCTGGCCCGAGGTCGAGGCCGACGCCGCGTTGTCGACCTTGGCCCTGCGAGGTGTTAGCGAGGCGGAGAAGGGTGGGAGTGAGTTGGTTCAATGTACATGTAGAACATGGTAGGGCCCTTGTGGCTCTTTGCGATGGGGTTGTCGGCATCGTTGGAGGACTGGGCTCCGCCGATTATGTGGCCCCAGTTCACGCCAACTTTGTCGCCGGCCTTGACTTCGACGATCTTGCTGGACACAGGGGACTGGAAGCCGAAGTTGCAGGCGATGTTGTTGTCGTTGACGTTGGTGACTGGGGTTATGTCAGTGTACATGTCGAAATTTCAAGCGGTGGTGGTACCTACTCGGGTTATTTGACTGAGCAACGCGGATACCTTGAGACAAGCCATTGTCCTGTCCGTTGACCCTGTAAAGTGTGAGCACTATCACTTCGTAAGACAAGATGTCAGACCAACCTGACGCGCTGAGCGATGGTGTGAGCGGACGACAAGGCTGGCAAAGCAGCCAAGATGGCAAGAAACTTCATGATGGCCCGTGGAGCAGATGAACTGGAAATTCGCGTTCAAAGTTTGAATTGTGGAAGCGAAAGATGTGCTGCTGGCGCGGCTGAGGCGTTACTAGCCGTAATGTGCCATGCCTATTATACTTCCTCTCCCTTTGCCCAACTATCAGCTTGCAGAGGAACAGGTCAGGCGCTATGACGATCGCTCATTACGAGCCACAAGTAGTCTGTGGGTGTAATATACCCATGCCATATACCAGCCGCAGTCAAATGGTCGCCACGAAATTGGCATGCACCCCAGGTTTTCTCGTATGGTCGATAGCATCCACCCATATGGTTTCTGACCAGTGGTAGTCGATATGACCAGACTTAATCGGGGATTTTCAAGGATTTAATGTTTCGAAATAAAGGAATGCCTCGGCAGAACTTTGTCGTGTTTCGGCAAGGACTCATCTTAGTGCGTCGTGCAATCAAATGTGAGAAGATCTGCCGCTGATTGGAGTGTAGCTGCAACCGGGTAATATGGAACCGTTGTCGCAACTCCCGACCCATCATCGCCATGACCGGTTTCTGGTAAGAAGAAGCATTGGAGAGACCTATGAGGACTGAGCTTGTAAACAAAATGAGGAGCTGACGTGGAGACGCAGGCGGTTAGCGCATGAGAGTGCTCTTTAAAGCCGAGTATTGATGCCCTCTCAACCTTACTGCATACTCTCGCTTGATGCATTCTCCCCATGCTATATGGTAAATAATGATAACCTGCCACTTAGTGGTGACCGTGAACCTGGTCGAAGGTTGTTGCGGGTTGCACGAGACCTATTTTCTAGGTTGTCGATTGCAGTGCTGAGAATACAATCCGATTCAACGAACCACAACACTAATCTCCCAAGAAAGGCCAGAAACTGTTGCAGGGCCACGTCTTTTCCGGAGATTGACTTTTTCTTCCTGTGTTGCCCAGTTGATCGAAAAATTGCAGTTTAGTAGGCTGTGTTGTAACACTGCTCATATATCAACTATTCAACATCAGCCGAGTGCAATGTCTTGAGGGTCATCGCTGTGACATGCTATCAACTTGTTGGCACATAGCCTGGCTGTCTCATTCAGTGCGTGTGCTGCCGCGGTGCAAAATCCAGGCTCCCATAGTCTTTCAACATGTGGCGGAGAAGTCCCCTGCTCAAGGTAGACGACGCAGTGTTGGCCCAATAGTCTCAATCAAATGTACCTTCAAGAACAAGGTAGTCCACGACCATGGTGCTCACTAATGAAGCCCCACAACGCTCTTTCTGCACTGCAAATGAACCGCTCCTTCTGGCCAACTCGTCCCGCTCCCTCATGAGAAGCTGACGTTTCATGGACGAATAAAGATTCGTTCAGTGGTAGACATTGTTCTCGTTCAAAGGCAGCGATGGCCTGTGCGAAAGGAAGTGTAGCGCAATGGATGTATCTTTCTTATAGATGTGGCTGTTGTGTGGTATCTACGTTAGCCTCGAAGATCAATGAAGCCAGCGTACCACATATGCTCTGGACCACCACGCATCTGCGGGCACAGCACCGTTGAAGGGAAAGTGTTCTGCGGTCCTGTTTGGTTGTTAACGATGGGTCGTGACATCAGCCGTGCATACTCCATCTGCGCTCGTGGTCCACGTTTTGTGGGACCACGATATCAGAACCTAAGTCAGCAGAACCTCGACTAAGGATCTCTTGCGGCGACATGGCGGAATAGTTGTGCCCAGCTACTTCGTCGGATGTACACCAGAGCAGCGTGGCTTCAGATAATGCTCCGAGCAGGATTTTGACATGCTGCTAGTCCTATTGGGTGATCGGTGTAAAGCTTTGTACACGTCTTAAGTTTCTCTGCCTCGGAACGTCCGGCTGATCATCACCCCACATCAGGGTAACAGTGGTTGCAATCCGTCTAGTCTGACCTTGCCCAAGGCTTGCATCTCGGCATCACGAGGCGGACTGAAGCGTTGCCGCAAACGATGCGCTCAGGCAGTCTTTGTGTGTTCTGCGGGACCTAGGTTGCGGTGCCACCAACTCGCATGTGATGGCTGCTGTAAGGCGCCTTGGTGAGGAGATGTAACGGCAGAAGGGAGAAGATGCACAAGAAAAGTCCACAGGCCCAGCGGTAGCAGCGGTGCGATGAGCGCTAAGCATTTTGGTCGGAGTCGGCACTGCGGCATGGCGATCATGTTCGTTGGTGTTGAACTCGTGAAGCTAAGCCATTGAAATCTGAATGACGTCGCTGTCACAGCTCGTCGAGGCCGCAGAGCCGACCACAAAACCCTTTCAATGCTCAGCACACGAGGCTTCGCGATTCGCGATCCTGTTTCATTCCGAGAAGAGAGCCCAGAGCCCAAACATCTCAGTTTCTGCAATAAGAGATCGACGACACCAACTCGGTTCGGGCAGTCCCAATTCGGCTGCGCCTCAATATCAACTCCCCATTGCCCTCTAGCGTGACTGCACACGTCATAGCAAGCCACAACCTCTGCATTGCTGCCACAGTCTAGGATCGTGTTTGCAGAAGTTCGGCACCTTCTCCGCCGCCGAAGACAATTCACATATATCGCCCAGGTCCCACTGCCTCTGCGCAGCTGAGCAACAGGTAATAAGCCTGACAGACACGCGCCATGACGACCCATCGACCGGTAACCCCTTCGGCCTCGCACACCCCTGTACCTGACATCGATGACCCCTCGCATCTCAGCAGAGGCTACGGCTCCTCATCGCACCTCAATAATGTTGGTGTAAATGACTATGCAGACGACCACTACGGCTCCAGCGCGCCGGATGAGCGCCGGGGCAGGGGCAAGTTCGATGAAGATTTCGATGCGCGCACTCGAGGCTCGTCGGTGCTCGATGGAGACATTCCCCAGCGGTCAGCTTCACGAGCGTCGAGGGCGTCTTCTACATTGAACCAAGGCTCCGCGCCATCGCGCAGTGGAACGCTGAAAAAGAAGGGGTCGGTCAAGAGGACGGGCAGCCTCAAGCGCAGCGGCAGCCGGAGAAGCATGCACGCTGGCAGCATCCGAGGCGTCCCCAACGACGAGCAGGAGCGCGGCTACGACCGCGAAAACAGCGTCTTCTACACACCTGTCCCAACCAAGGGTGCCCCTACCGAGGTCCTAGCCGAGCGCTTCCAGAGTACGTCCTTTCGCGAGACGACGTGGTACGTAGACTAACATCTGACAGCTTGGCGCAAGTTCCTCAAAGACCTCATCACCTACTTTCGCGAGGTTTCTTCGTCGTATGAGCACCGTGCCAAAAGCCTGCTCAAGGTCTCCAACGTCATCAACAACACCAATGCCCCCGCTGCGCTCCTTACCGAGGGCGGCCTCAACGACGCAAACCGCATACTTCGCGACTTCCACAAGCAGGCCATCGTCGAAGCAAACAAAGCCCGCGACATCGAATCCGATGTCATCAACCAGTTGAGCGGCCTGAGGGCGGATCTTGCGCAGAAGATCAAGGAGATCAAGTCCCTCTCTGGCGACTTCAAGAACAGCGTAGAGAAGGAAAAGGAAACTACAAGGAAGTGCGTGACAGCGCTCGAGGAAGCATTGGCTCTGGTCGACTCCGACCCCACCGCTGTTGCAGGCAAGGGCGATCCTTATGTGGTCCGCCTGGGCGTCGAACGTCAGGTTGAGAGGCAGATCGATGAGGAGAACTATCTTCATAGGGTATGCTGGAACGTGAAGGTATATCAGACATCAATCTGACACAAAGCAGGCCTACCTTAATCTCGAGAACTCTGGTCGCGAACTCGAGTCCATCGTCGTGGGAGAGATCCAGAAGGCTTACAATGCGCTTGCGAGTATTCTGAAGCGCGACGCAGACGAGATGTACTCGACCGTGGAGAAGCTTCGCAGCGGTCCAATCGCCATGCCTCGAGACAACGAGTGGTCTGTATTTGTGAAGAGCGACCCGCACTTCGTCAACCCTGATCTGCCCCTGCGCAGGCTCGAGGACATTGAGTACCCAGGCAAACACCACCCAGCGACTGCTGAAGTTAGGGCCGGTATGCTGGAGAGGAAGAGCAAGTACCTTAAGAGTTACACTCCCGGATGGTCAGTAACAACTAGTTCAATTGTTCGCATGGTTTAACACGCAGCAGGTATGTCTTGTCGCCTACGCATATCCACGAATTCAAGTCCGCCGATCGCATCTACACTCAGCCGCCAGTTATGTCTCTGTATCTCCCTGATCAGAAGCTCGGCTCGCGCTCGCAGCCTGGAAGCTCATCCCACAAGTTTGTCATCAAGGGACGTCAGACCGGATCCATGCATCGTGGCCACACGTGGGTGTTCCGCGCCGAGACATACGAGACGATGCTTGCTTGGTACGATGATATCAAGAACTTGACCGAAAAGAGTGGCGAGGAGCGCAATGCATTTGTACGTCGTCATGCCAGCGTTAGGAGTACCAGTGCTGGAAGCGCACGCTCTGCCAGCTCCGACGGAGGTCTTGAGGAAGACGAGGCCGATGCCGTGCCCTACAGCGCCAACCAGTCGCTCGCGAACCAGGCCGTGAGGGAAGAGACACCCACCAGGCCATCTCCAGGTGGGCGGTTCCCATCCGATCTGAATGTCAATCGTAACTTACAAGCGCCTCTTTCGCCATCTAGCGGCAGCTCAGAGATCGGCCATGATTTAACGACTGCGGCTGGAGGTCCCCAACAGGACATACACCCAATGTATACTGCCATCTCGTCAGACTACCAGTACAATGAACCCACCCAACCGGTCCAACACCAGCAGGAGTATCCCGCCGCGTCCTACGTGAACTCCTATCCACCCACACAACAACCCCATCAGACGACGAATGCGCAAACCGACCACTACACATCAGACCCTCAAACTTACCAGAGTCAGCCTATCATTACCAACCCCTACGCTCCTGCTCCACAGCAATTCCAGGCCCAGCCTGCTCATGCCGATCCTTCAACGTTCGAGCGTCATGACAGTACCTATGGAGGCTGGATGGCGCCAGCAGCAGGTGGGGCAGTAGGTGGGGCAGCAGCTGGGGTTCTAGCTGGCGATGTGTATCGGCGCCACCAGATGGAGCAGCAAGAACGAGCGCAACAGCAGGAACTAAACGACCAAGCGCAATTGCAGAACCAGGAGCAGCACTTCCCTGTCCAGACACCTCCTTTGACTGAAGCCGTTGGCGCAGCGCCCGCCGTGCCCGAACGCGACCCCGAACACCACGCGCCGACGTCCTTTGAAGAACCTGGCATTCACCCAACGCTGATTCCAGCTCCCGTCATTGCCGCCGGTGCGACGCGCGAGCCGGCCCACGCACCTGTGGACGGTGCCTTGATTACTCCATCAACAGCCAACACAACTTTTTTAGATTACACTGAGCAGGGTGCCGCCGTTACTGCCCCAGGCAAGACCATCAACGGCGGACCTGTCCCAGTGGAGCTCATCGAGACTGCAAACGCTCATGTTCACCCCGGCGTCCATCGTACAAATACGGACATCAGTGTTAGTGACCTGCATGTCCCGGGAGAGTATCCGCGAGTTCAGGCTGTAAAGGTTCCGGCTCCGCTGCAGGAGTAAGCCTTCTCACTTCCCACGGGTCGGCTGGTGTGCCTACAAGCGTGCGCTTCAGGTCATATATGGGTGCCACGGTATGGTTCACAACATCTGGTCGGGTCCTCGGGTTCAGCATCTGTAAGGATATACGGGATACATCTGGGCACATTTCTGTTTGGGACCTCTACGCTGCGAGTTCGTCATGACCATCCACTCGACTGCCTTTCCTTTCCCCTCTCTCGTTCAAGACGAGCTTCTCGCTCGCAGGCTTCCACGTCCCCTTTGATACCCGCATTCCGCGAATCTGCCCATTTGTGTTATATAGCGCGTTCAACATATCTAAGTTTTGCTCTCCGACATACCATTCCCACCGTATTGACATTGTTCTTCGTCAAGACACAAAAAACGCGGCTAACCATGTATACTCACCAACCGAGCATAACCCTCAACAACACTCGCACACCGTCCCTCGCGGCCAAGCCATGCACAAACCTAAAACTCGCATCTCGAATCCGTTGACCTGCGCCTCACTCATGTCCCCTCAAGCCGCCGCAGCCACGCCCATGCGCCCCGGTCCCACACGGCTTGCCCATCCTCATTTGCCAAGCCGCGCGTGGCGGGAACGGCTTGGGCTGCAGCAGAGCATGAAACGGTAGCGTTGAAGGTCAATGGCTTGCTTTCGCCTAGCTTTGCTTTTGGTGAGCCACGGATTCCCGAGCCTGGAGATTGGATTGTGGCTTCAGTGTGAGGATGGACAACGAACGGTTCGAGATGAGGTGCGAGGCATACAGTACTGAAGAGTAGTAGGGCGTGGTGCGAGCTGCGAGGCGGGCTTGCCATTCAATTTATTCGATGGCGGAGGAGATGCGAGTGATCGACACGGATGATTGGGCTGTCGATCTGCATTTTTCGCACATGTGCTTTTGTCGATTGGGTGGCTTTATTGGGACTTTTCGCGCTCGAGTGCGGGCTTGCGTGATGTGCTTGCGCGGTGGGCCAGAATGGGGTCGTGTGCCTGTGTAGGGAAGCATGATAGTGGTAGTCGGCAGATGGAAGTTGTGTCTTCGCCTTGCGTCGGGTGCTCGTTGGGTATCCATTGTGTGGAGATATTTGTTGTGAAATGCCAAACTAGCGATGGCGGTAGTTGTATGTCAACATGGCACTCTTAATGTATAAGATTCGTGATTCCGCTATGAAAAGTACTATGTAACAAGGAGAAGGTGGGAACGAGCTTTTACTTCCGGTCGAGTTTGTGTGGCGATGGATAGGTAATTGTTGCATGGACGATACAGCGGGACAGAGCACCCAAAGGAATGGCGTGGACGAAATTACCGTCCGAAAGCAAGTATAGCGCAGTATGGTAAGGAGCGACCGTGATGCCGCGTGTTGCGCCAGATGAGAAAAAGGTTGTTGTAACTGCCCATTTCATTGTCCGTATCTAGACACCCAAGACGCCAGATGTTGAGTCGAAACTGGAGATATATAAACACAGATGAATAGGCTTCTGCAACCCAAGCCTAGTAAGCAACGGGGTATACCGTTGTACTGTACATCAACGCCCACACAGGAAACTGCTACTCGTCGTCAAGCGTGATTGCACACGAAGTGCGAGATGGGAGGTGGTGAGGTTGAACGTGTCCAAGGGAGAGGTCGAGGAGTTGAAAGTCGTAAAGCGATGTCCAACGATGGGAGGATGCAATGGCGAGAAGAATGAGTGTTGGTTTAGCGATTGCTGTCGTCGTCGAGGTGCTTACACGTTGGTAACCTGACGTAATGTTAGTGCTACAAGCCACGACAGTGCAGCAAGTATGTCATACCTTCAATATCCGCCTCGAGTAATCCTCGTTATCTGCAATACTGCCATTGCTTTGCCTCCTATCCACGAAGCTTGGGTCGATGCGCGAGTCATTCATCGACGAGTTGCTCGTGTGGAGCTTGCCTCCAGCGACGAACTGATCGACGTTGGCAGCATTGCGACGGTAATCTTCCTCCGCCTGCTTCTGGCGCCTTCGGCGCATCAAGAACCATACGCCACCGATGATAGCACCCAGTGCGACGATACCCACAACGACGCCTGCAGCAATGCCCGCCGTGTTTGGCTTGCTGTCGTTCTTTGGTGCTGCTGACGGAGTTACAATGGTAGTTGCTACGGGTGCTGCTGATGTGGCAGGCGTCGACGGCTTGGCGGAGGACGAGGACGAGGAGACTGATGGTTCGTAGTATTCGACGTCGTTTCGTGTGTTACCAGTGAGTTCAATCCACAGTTTGCCGGCTCCACCACCTGCGAGCGTTAGTGATATTTAAGAAGTGACAAGCACTTGACGTACATTTCCATCTGTCGTCACCGGAACATTTTGTGGAGCAGGAGCTGTTGTCAGTCTTCCATTCTGCCGCCGGGATCTTGTCTCCGCACCAGCAGTTCACTCCATCGGACAAGCCCATGACGTTCTTGTTCTCTTGCAAGCACACCAACTGGCAGTTGCCGGGACTGCGGAAGTCGTACGGGCCATGGTTCTCGAGGGGAGTTCCTGTGGCGAAGCAACCGATTTCCACCAAGGCACTTGCGCGCAGGGTGACAGTGGGCGTTGTGATGGGGTTCTTGATGGTGGTTGACGGTGTGTCGTCGGCGGCTGCAGTAAGCAGGATCGAGGCCGCTGCAAGAGCAGACGCGAATCTGATGAGAACCATGGTTGAGGGGATGATGTGCGGGTGTTGTGAGTCCGAGGTGATGGTGAGCGCCTGTCCTCTAAACCAGCAGATGTGGACTATTGCGCGTTAGCGGCGTGCCCATTCACCTCGACTGCAAACGCGGGTCGAACCTTCGGCCTACTCGCAGGAGGGTGCACACATGCAAGGCCCCTTCTGCCTGGAGTGTTGTCTGAATGGGGTCGTGTGTTGAGGGGCGGCACACGGCGGGTACACGGGCGGCGGTGGGTATGGGGTTCTGGCGGGCTGTTGGTGTCGTGGAGGGATGGAAGTGGCCCAGTTGGCAGCCGCGTAGCAGTTCAGCAGTGGACTCGCTCAGCGATGCCCTGTTTGCCGGATTCGAAACGCGGTGCGTTGGGTGCTGTGCGGTCGTGGGTGGTCCGGAATGCGTTTCGCGTTTCACCCCTTTAGTCCCTTCACACAGTGCAGAAGGAATGTGTCAGCTGTCACGGGCGTCGCAGCGAAAGAGCGGTCGATGAAGGCAAAGACGGGGCAGTAACGAGTGTGGATGTCGAACGACAAGGAATGACTGGAGTGGGTTGAGAGCGCGAGAGAGGCCTGTGGGCGCGTGGGTCGAGGAGAAAGGGAGATGGAAGGAGCACACGTCCCGATCGGGCAAGCTCTTAATTTAGTGAGCGGACCGAACACGACACGCTGCAAATTCCGTCACTGGGGGCCTGTTGCACGCTCGTTACAATTGATTGACATGCTGTGCCTCTAATAATACGGCGGTGCGTCTGCGAGCTCTCTGTTTGCAGCATTCGATGCACCCACGAGCGTCAAAGAACAGCGGCGCTTTCACCATCGCACACTCTTTGAGCGAGGTCGCGGCCGGTGGATCAGGTACCCGCAGGCGTACAGCCAATGAGAAGCCGTGCCTGGGACGAAAAGGGCCAAGTCTTGCACACTTGTTTCATGAGACTGCACCCTTGCGCAGGGGAAAAGGCTTCGTTGGCCAACCACGCGGCCTAGCTAGAAGCGCTCACTCGGCTTTTATCGCTGACGTTGCCTGCATGTCGAAGCCACGCCGCCATGCGACGATACTCTGTCGGTGGGGCCCCGTGGCCGAGAATGTTCTGCTCCTGCTGCTCTCCGAGCTGTTGAGATCGAGAATAGCTGAAGTTGGACATCGCGGCCTGTCGGTGGCTTGCGACGACATTTTCACACCGCCGGTCAGGATGGCTGTTTATTGACATGTGAGATCCTTGACAGTTCGCGGAAGCGTCGGCTGGCAGGTCATTCTTGAGAAGCAATGCTTGCAGTCCGAACGAAAATAGTCGGATGAGATAGTGACGAGTCTGATGCCACATGTCGGACCCGACAGCCCTGTGCCATGCGAGGTACTGAAGACTTGGGCACCACCACAAACGTCCGCATGTCTTCTGGATCGAATGCCCACGCCGGCAAGCCTTCCGGACAGACGTCGAAAGCCTGGGGAGTTTCACCTCAAGACGGCTTTGAGCGTCATGTTGTGCTTGTGTATCATGGGACCCGTGTCCTAGGTCGGTAGGCTTGCAGGTGCAGCATGAAGTCGTGAACACTATGCAGCACCTTTCCATGCCCGATGACATCGTTCTCGATATCAGATGTCTCATGTACGTGAGGCTCATTTCGCTAATTCCCAGATATCACGAACCGTCCTTTGCCATGTCTTGTTCCCACCCAGGCTATGGTGCGTTGGTGGTTTTAGTCAACACGTGACTGCCAAGACCCCACCAAATCGGGACAGCTCAGACGCCAAACTGCAATGCGAACATTCCATGACCAGCACCACGCTTGATGCGACGACCGCCCATTGCCTGCCGCCGAGCAGTGCAATCGCTTCAGCCATCCTCGGCGCAGCACATTTGGGTCTCAGACGAGCTTCTGTCGAGCACCTTCAACCGCTTTTTCCGACATTCTTGCCCGCACCAAAGGCGCCATGGCAGCCATGTGCCAGGGCCATTGGAGGCTAGGAGGCGGGCAGCGAAGCGTCGAATGACGGTATCAGCCAACTTCTATCCCCAGGACAGTTTTCCATCATCATTCAGCCTCGGCGCGCTGTTTGGCTTCCGCTCGAGTCCCCAGCCATTGTGGAGATATGAGCCGCCCTCTTTACACAGGGATGGGGACTCTCCCGACACGAGTACGTTCACTTGAGCGGAGCTACACGACGACAAAGGACTTACTCAAGCAGTATGGGACGTTCCCGCTCCGCCGACGACTCGCGACTCCGCTTCTCGAGGCGAAGAACCTTCCACGATTGTAGAGCCCTCGTCGCAAGCTGCCTTCCCCTTCTCCCAGAGCTTCGCGCCCAATATCAAAGAAGGAGCATCGGTCATTCAGTCTCAAGTGCAAGACAACAAGAATGTAGAGCGGACAACCACACATAATCTGTCCCGAGACGGATATAAGGCGCGGGCTGAGCACTTTAAAGCCCAGCTTGCGCAAGCCGATGAACTCTCGGACCAAGTTATACGCGAATGTCTGAATAAGGCACTTCCGACATACCGACCTGACGCTCGCAACGCATGGGCATTCCACGTTCAGGCATTCAGGCACCTGTTGGATCTTAAATTGGATCCTACAACCATTCTCGAGGGGCGTACTATAACGACGTTGTCTGTGCCGCCTGTCTACACGCAAGAGAGCATGGATTTTCTGATGTGTCTCGAGGGAATATTGTCCCGGTTTCCGGATCGTCTCACTATCGTTCACCAAATACACGTTAGGATGGCAGAAAATGCCATACTAGCGAGGATATCGAACGATGCCGAAAGGAACATGAAAGTCATGTTTCTCGTACGGCAGTTGTGGCATACCGCTAAACTGCAAGGGTCCGAAACTGAGACCACCATCAAGAGCATCTCTCTTCGGCTCGCCAGTAAAGTCGGAGATCAAGCGTGCAGTCGCATGCTACGTGCCATGCTGAGGAACGATAGACTAGCGCGAGGCCACGTTTCCACCTTTCTCGATCACGTCGTAGAAAATCCCGAACTGCTTCCCACTGCCGCGCAGGTGCTGTTTTGCATGCCAGAGGAGCAATTGCATGCATGGGCGTCCTTGGTCAGCTTCAACCTCGCAAAGACAGCTACAGTCAGCATGACAATACCAAAGACCAAAACTCGGAATCGAATGCATATTTGGTTGCAGCTTCTATGCAACCTGGACTCGCGGCCACTGTTACGCAGCGATAAGGTTGTAGATGTGGCTTTGCGATCCGTTGCAAAACACGTTTTAGCCGAGCCGAAAGAAGTTCAAACCCGCTTTCAGATGTTGATGAGCGGGTTGCTTGTCAAAGCAGCGCTGAAGGGGGCCTCCCAACACATGGCGCCGATGAAGATTCGAGACTTGTTGGCTTCACTCGAAACCAGGTTGGAACAAAGTAGTCCACTGTCAATCGACGCTGGATTTGGCGTCCTTGTATCACTGCTTCAGCAGCATGACGTACCACATGAATCACTTGTTGGACTTATACTCGACACATTTTCTCCGCGTGCTGGTCTGGAGACATTGCTCAGCTTAATGCATGTCCTGGACAAACGGAAGCTTGTATTGGCCGATTCGGCGCCTTTTCAGTACGCCATCGACGAGCGAGTAGCTGCGCTTCGCTGTCGGAGTGAGAGCATGAAACTCACCGAGAAAGCACGTCAGCGGTTCGCCTACCAGTTACAAAGTTGCCAACAGATCATCGATATATTGAGCCGTGTAAGCTCGACACCAGTGTTCTTGATGCCTGGCGTTGTAGCCTTGCAAGCGCAACGGCAGTTCAATCATATCCTTATTCGCGCTCAGTCTAGTCACGCTTTGCCACTGGCGTACAGAGACCTCACGGCTAGTTTTACGATCCAGGAGCGCGTCAACATAATACACCAGCTCGCACACCAGTACTCAATCGACAACACACGTCCCCAACGCCAAGCATGGCGCGCCATGTATTACCTTTATAAGTACCTGCAAACCTACTCACTGCCAATGGGACCCCTCTTTAGCAAAGCCATCGTCCGCATTTCTATTGTACGACCACTTTCGGAGAATCAATTCGTGAGTGCAAGGCGCCTGATATGGGTTTGCCATGTTGTCGCGAGAGTGGAAGGAGAGGACGTGGTCAGAAAACTCGAGAAGGACTTCTGGGAGTGGCGTGGAGATCTCATTAAGCATGCTAAGAGTGTGTACGTTGGCGTTGGAGGCCATCCACAAGACAAGGCGCATATCGGAACGATGAAGAGGCTGGGGTTGATATGACAATGCACCAACGACGTCGAGAACTTGTCAAAAGATAAGGAACTGAATGAAAGAAACACTGCTAATCGCCGCCGATTTTCGTCAATCAAACCTCGTAGCTCATTAATTCGTGACCAACATGGAAAAGCTCGCTTCACTAGTACCGCTCAATCAACCACACCCTTCTCTCCGCCTCTCCCATCTTCCCCAACATTTTCTGCTCACTATCCTTCATCACAATCCAGTTCCCCACAACTTCATGTCCCAGCGCCTCAATCAACACACCATCGCTCTTCAAGCCCTCCACCGCCTCCCCCAACCTTGCCGGCATCCTCCTCACAACCCCATACTGTCTTCTCCCCTCCTCATCCAGCGTCGACGGATTAACAGGTACATCCCTCTCCACAAAGTCCGTCACGCCAGACTGCAAGCCCAACAATCCCGCCGCAACGATAGCAGCCATGGCTAGATACGGATTCGCAATCCCGTCGAGGCAGCGAATCTCCCAGCGCCCATTCTTGATCCGACGGAGCGGGACTTCGCGATTCTGCGTCCCCCACGCAACCCACGTCCCGCCCGTCCATGCGTCGTCTACCACCCTGTCGTACGACTCTGCCGCGGGGAGCGTGAAAGCGCACAGCGCGGGTAAGTGAGCCAACACGCCGGCGACGAAGAACTGCATATCGCGATCCGGCGGATGTAAGCTGATATGCGCGTGGGCGGCCGTGCCCGCGCCGTTGGCACCAAACGGTTTTGGATGCAGTGTCGCGCGGAAATCGTGCAGGGCAGCGATTTGCGCAATGACCTGGCGCGCCTGGATGAGCGTGTCGATGGCGAGTAAGGGCGGTTGCGGCGGGAGGATGAATTCGTACTGGCCTGGGCCGGATTCAGCGTGGAATTGCTGGACTTCGATGCTCATGGCGTCGAGGGCGAGGACGATTTCGGACAGGAAGGGGAGCTGGAGCCATTGTTCGGGTGTGAGGGTGCCCCATGCGTGTGTGGTTGTGATAGGGGTGAAGGGGTCGGTATCGGTCGCGGAGGTTGAGGTGGATGAGAAGGGGTTTTTGGGTGCGGTGCTGCGGGAGAGAAAGGTAACTTCGATTTCGAAGCCGACGAGGAGCGTGGTGGCGTGGGTATATTGGAGGTTGTTGATGAGAGTTTCCAGCGCGTTGCGAGGGCAGCTGGGCAGTGGAGCGCCGGATTCAGTGCGCCAGTAGGACAGTACTGTCGCGGAGGGGAGAGGGTCTTTATTGTGAGTTCTTCTCAAGGAGCGTAAGTCTGGCTCAATGTAGATCTGGCCCGTAGTATTGACCATTGGGGTCAATCCGTCGTTCTGCAGTGTGCCTGTGTTACCTTGCGATATGCCAATTCTGTCACCTTCACGGATCATGCGGGTGAATTCCTTGATTGGCATGATACGCGAACGTATTGTGGCCATGAAGTCGAGCCATTGGACATATACGAAGCGAACATCCTGATTCTGCTTGATAAAGCTATCGAAGATCTGGGTTTCGTAGACGTGAGGTGCAGTAGGAGGAGGCGGGAAGACGGGCGGTACTGCCTCATAGGGCGATCCTGAGCGAGGATCAATAGGACCAGTAGTTGGGGGTCGACTCGTTGAACCTGCGGGTGGTATAGGGGGAACGCCAGGAGATGGGAGCGGTGATCCTGCCGCAGGCTTAGTATTATATGTAAGCTGCTTTGGCGCTTCCTGTACTGTTTCGTCGAAGGTTGCTTTGTAGCGCAAGTCATACAGAACGTTCGAATTGTTGAACAGTATGTCTTTAGTCATAGCTATTGCTTGGAAAATGGTCAGATCACCCTTTTGTACGTATTCGAGGAGCAGCTGCGACAGTCAGTGACAGGTCCTCCGAAGGAGAATGATGTTCGGCTCACCTCAAGCCACACTTCGCGAAACTGTAGATTTGCCAGATAGAAGGTCTCGGGAAACCAGTGACCGTCGCTGGAGTAAAGAAGTTTGCTTCCTGGTGCCAGCTCCAATGCTTGCCGCAGGATCGTTTGCTGCCCATCTCTGCTGACCATCGGGAACACTTCTCCAATATCGAGGTAGACGTGGCGATAGACCGTTGCTAGATAGCCAGCTTCCTGAGTGTATGGATAGGCCGAGTGAAGCAACACGAATGGAACATTTGGATAAGCTTCAATGACTTCTTGAAGGTAAGCAGGATTTGCCTTTCGCAAATCTATGTCGTTGTCACCTAGCCCTGTATGGAGTTGCAGTGGCTTTGAGAGAGAGTCCGAGTGTGGCAAGTCCTCAGAGAGTATTTCCAGCGTGCGCAGAACAAGATAATCGTTCAGTGCTTTCCTTTCAATCCTGTAGGTACGTTTGCGAATGCAAGCCTTCACGTACCGCTCGAATGGATGGCCTACATTTTTTGCAGCTTGTTCGTACTCCGGCTCAATATCTAGTCCGGTCCTGTAGCAGATGACGGTTTTGAATCCGGCCACTTCGGGGTCTTTTACCGCTTCTTGGATCTCGCGCTCGAAAGAATCCATGAAGTCCACCCATGTGTCCGGGAGGAACTTCGGCCTGCCCAAATCATCTTCATCCGCGTCACGCAGGATGCGTTGTATCAGCCGTTCTGCGACTGCCTCGATCCTGACAATACGCATGCTAGGGGCATGGAAATATTCGTCATGTGAGTCGAAAGGGTAGACTTTCTGCGGTTCTGCAAGTCCATCGTCCACCAACACCGCATGGACGCCCTCGAAGCACCTCCTATGCAGTACTTGGGGGTTGCTGCGAAGCCACTCGGTTCTCTGCTCGAGAATATCTTCCCAGTCTGCATCTTCACTGCATTCATAGAGCTGTCGCAACTGTTTTGCGGCGCGAAGATGAGACAGCGACTTGAAAGTATCTCTCAGAGCTCGTCCTTGTGCCTCGGTGGTGATCGATTCAAACGGAATAGTGTCTGAGTGTGTTGGCAGAATAAGATTGTGAGCATGGTTGTCGATGATTGGAAAGTGGTTCGCAACGTGTCGCAGCTGCTCAAGTGTCGGCCTTGGTGGCCCTGCTGGTTGGTCCATGTCACACTGTTCGCGGTCGATGTATGCGCCTAATGGATAGGTACGACGGCGGTTGCTGGAGCTTGCTTCCGGAGAAAAGGAGGAATGACGGTCGAAGAAGCGCTACCTTTGACGGCCTTTACTAAATGGACCTGAGACTGCTCGAGCGCATGCGACTAAGTGCAAGAGGAACTGTTGTGTTGGACGGCCCCACGAGAGCAGCTTCGAAGTGCATGAGACCTGATCAGATGACGTCGATTTCAGCGGAAGACCGGATGTGTCAGCGCTGAGTCTGCAGCACTGTGACTTCTACGTAAGTGTACAAAATGAGATTTAAGTAATATTGTCACTTCATCACGCGATCCATAGAAGAAAATTGCTCAATGATCTTGGCCAAGGCAGAAATCATGGTGTTCATCGGCGGCAGGTGGGGTTCGCTAGCGCCCTTCCATAGTACTCACTGGTACTTCGTAGGCCATTCGTTCCTTCAACTTCAACTATCCCCATCTCACCGCGCATCGCCGAGCTGTTATTTCGACACTGTTAGGATCTCGGTCCTAATACCCTTTCATGCCAGGCTACGTTGGACGCCTAGCTCATCAATCTCGATGAAAGACCTATGCCAGGTCTTCCAGGATGCACAAGACCCACACGCATTGACTCACCACAGCCTCAAGATGAACGCGATTTTACCTCCAAAATGCCTTAATCAGGATTGATTGCATGTGGAAAGGAGAAGGACCAGGTGCATGACGATAAACCGTTCATCATGATTACCAAACTTTGCGTGGAAGCGAGGGGAAAATGACATGGGCTCCCAGCACCGAACGGTCAGGCTGCAAAGTTTGCAGTGCCTTGATACACTACGCTGATCAGTAAGTCTTGATGTATGAGGTTTTGGCTGCGACGAGCTCGAGGCCGGAGGTCCTGCATGCAAGATTGGCGTTGGAGGGTAGAAAAGAATGTGTATATGATCCATGAACAGGCTGCATCTCATAAGCACACATGTCCTTTCTTCTGGTGGTATGTTATGGCCCCATGGCTGATGTCTGTAAGGCATCTCCATGTTTCTTCACCATCTTCTACTAGTCCTGATTACCAACAAATTGGTGTTACTACCACCTCAACCTTGCATGATCCTCGGTTGTCGGCCTTGGAGACTCCACTCCAAAGACTGTCTCGATGGACGTTTTCACTGAAATGGAACCCTTCCTCGTCAGCAGTACGATCAAGTCATGATCATTCGAGATATCCTCTGTAAGTCTGGTTCTCGGGACGACTTGCATTGCCATTAGCGCAGCCATCATTTACAGTTCGCAATATGCCAGATTACAATCACTGGAAGCTCTTGCTACTCCAGGGAAGGCAAACCCTATGATGGTACAGGTATCGGCAAAGACACATGCAATCCCCGGGTGTTTAAGAGTAGTTGCGGTGTAGGTGCAGAACGGCGACGTTCATGACGCATATGCCAGCTTTGATATCCTCGCGTAGGAAATTGGCTATGAAAGACAAAATTTGGGCCATCTTTCGTCCAAGAGCGTAATGCCGTACCATATACGCTCTTTGAAAGAAGGACTTGACCCATGTTGCCAAGTTTGGTCCCCAGCCCTGCTGTGCGACGAAGTCCATTTGGGTCATTACACACATAATGAGAGCTGATGTCCGCGGTGAAGCAATGAATGCGTCATTAACATCGAAAGCGCCCTCCCCAGCAGAGGCAAGCACCTTGTTGACCGTCATTTGCGCAAAGTCATGCACCTCACTGTCGAGCTTGAGCATCTGCTGACGCGAGAAGAACGTGCTCAAAGGTGTCTTTGTTCCCCGGTGCAATCCATGCTTGTAGAAATGCCTGTAAATATTGGTACGAGACTCAGCCACCTCGTGCTCAAAGGGCTTTGATAGCTTTATTACTATCAAAGGTCTTTGTTAGCACAACAAGCTCAATGTGCTCAAAGGACTTTGTTCCTACGAGTCTATCGGCGAGTGGGAATCTACGTAGTAGAATGCATCTCATCAGTTCAATAGTGAATGATTGAATGATACTGCATCGTGGCCGCTAGCGTTGAGTTGATGCCGCAACTTGTCGCACACTCGACCTGGAAGTTGGAGTAGAGTACGGCTTTTGGAAGACGGGACTTTACTAGCTCTGTGGGCGATACCGTGCCTTCTATGTTCGTCACTCCAAGCTACGGGTCATGCACTCCAGTCAAGCAAATACGGCACAGACAATGAGGTGCCACTGTATTAATCGAGGTCTCATCTCAGTGTGCATTTGTATTTACAGAGTAAGAATTACAATGCCTCTAACCTGTCTCAACATCTCCATGTCCATCAACTGATGGTGTATCCAAAATTGCAATGCGCGGCCCATGTAAACAAAAACGCATGCGATGCAAATCACGCGATGCAAGCTCAAAAACTCTACAACAAGACCATAGCCATACCCGAAGAAACAGCGCCCATGACGTACATGCCCAGGCCGAAGACACCAACGCTGAAGTGAGGAATGGCAAGGCCAGCAGCGGCGCCCTGGGAGCTGGAAGAAGATCCAGAGCCAGAGGCCCGAGGCACACTGCTTCCGCTTACGACACCGGTACCGGCGGCACCAGCAGCCTGCAGGAGGTTGGAGCAGCCCGAAGCGGTGGGTGTAGCGACAGCGGACTTGGTGGTAGCCTTGCCCTTGAAGCCGCAACCACCCTTGACAGCCTTAGCATACGCGTTGACGGCGAAAGAGAGCTGCTCCTTGCTGGAGCACATGCCGTAGGAACCATAAGGTCCGGAAGTAGCGTTCTTGTTGATACCCTCGCAGTACTGGCCCTCTTTCTCGCCACAGATGAAGCCGAACATGTCGCCAAAGTCCTTCTCAGCAACATTGTCAGCGACAACACAGCTCAAGGTGTCAAGCATGCAGGAGCAGAGTTGAGAGTTGGCGGTCGGAGGAAGCGGGCTAGACTGAGCCTCCCATTTGCCAGAGGTAACCTTGGGGCAGGCGGCAGCAGCCGTGTTGGATGGGCTGTAAGAGTCCATCTTGACACCGCTGGGGGTAGCCTTGGCAATTTGCTTGGACAGGTTCTCGAAGTCCTTGTTGGTTGTGACCTTGCCGTTGCTGACGGTTGCGAGACCTGCACATATTAGCAACGATAGAAAATATTGTCCTTTGCAAGACCTACCAAACTTATTCTCCTCCTCAAAGTACATGTAGACAATACCACCGGACCAGACGCCAGTCATCTGGTTGCCGTAGAGAGCGCCGACTTCAGTGAACAGACGAGGACGAGGAGTGTTGCAACCATACTCGGCAAAGAAGACGGGAACATTGTACTTCTCAAACTCCTTGGTGCGAACATCGAAGCCGGACTCCTCGAAGGAAGAGTCGCCGCACCACGAGTAGATGTTGTAGCCCCAGAAGTCAATGGCAGCGCTCTTGTCGCCACAGTCAAAGTACGCAGCAAGGTTCGAGCGGATATCGGCATCGTCATTGGTAGCATAGCCGACACCAATCTCACGGTAGTTCTTGCTCTTGATGTATGCCTTAGTGTCACGGACAGCCGCCTTGACGAAAGCGCTGGCCATGGTGTTGTTCGGCTGGTTGGACACCTCGTTACCGGCAAAGAAACCGAGAGTGTTGTCGTACTTCATCAGCTCATCCACCACGCTCATATAGCGATCGTAGATCTTGGTTGTCCATCCTGGGTCATCTCGGATAATGGAGTTGCTTGGTTCCGACAAGTCTGCGATAACGTAGATGCCAGCATCAGCGAGAGCATTCATGCAGTCCTTGTGGTCTTTGGTTGGGTCGATGGCGTAGACACGGATGGTGTTGGTCTGCACCTTCTTGAGGTATTCAATGTCGCGCTTGCAGGCCGTCGAGTCGGCAAGAGGGTCGGTAATCTGGATAGTGCTGTCGGCCGACTGTGTGGTGTTGGAGTTGATTTCCTCTGTGAGACGTGAGCAAGCCTTCGTGGTGTAGGGAGCATAATGCGCGTACGTTGGTAGGCAACACCCTTCATGAAACTGTGATTCAATTAGCCTTAGCTCATCGCGACGAGTTCGAGCACTGCTTACAATTGTGTGCCATTGGTCTTGTAGAAGAACTTCTGACCCTGAAGGGAGTTAGCTTCCAAGGCTTGCACCAGCTGCGGTCCCACGGCGCACCTTGATAACGATAGGATCAATGGCTTGTACGCCCGCAAGTAGTGCGGCTGCAGCAAATAGACCACGCATATCGATAGCTGTTGGTAAGAATGTCCAAGATGTTCAACGGGGTTGGCAAGAGCTTGGTGTCGAGGCGCCGAGAATTGAGATCAAGGAGTGTCTGGGAAGTGTTTTGAAAGGCGCGAACCGTAGGAAAGAGCGTGACGCAACAGCACAGGAAGCTGTATGCAAAGTGATAATCAACTAAAAATGTAAAGACCGACTGGTAAAACGCGAAGTTCACCTTGGAAACGACTCTGAAGCACACAGCGTGAAAGAGCGTGAGGTTGTTCAAGCATCCGACCAAGAAAGATCGGCGAGGGTTGACATTCCCCTGACTAGTCCACAACCAGTTTCACAAAAGTGGCTCGAGCTCCACTGTTGGCTGTCACTCATAGCTCGCATCCTACGTTTTGGGCTGGTGAGGTTTTCTCTCAACGTTGATGAGGCTTCTTGTTGTAGAGACGATTGTCTGGTGCTACGAGTGTGTGCATGTGTTACAGAGTTTCGCCATACTACACGGGCACGACGGGCAGTCGCAGGGTCCGAGTAGTTCGACGTGCTTAGACATCCAGGAACACCGAACGCGTACACCAAATTTCCTGCACCCCACTGGACCCGCCTGCCGCGAGAGAGCCGCAGATCCGCAAATCTAATTTTGTGTACTTTTCATGTTCCAGAAGGCACGTTTCGCGTGATAAGACACGTGCTGGCCGTGATGGACACTGGGTACTTCATACTTGGTATTTGCACACGTGCGCATGCCGCGAGCAAGAGTCAGTAACACGGAGGAGGGCCGGCGTATTGCACAAGACTGGTGGGCCACAGCGGAAGTCCTGGTACCTGAAGTCATCTGGGCCCTCTTCGCAGCTGAAACATTTGTGGCGATGGCGCAGAGCTGTAACATGGCCAATGAGAAGCGCATAGTAGGCAGTGCACTGGGTCTGCCGAGCTGCTGTCGCCTCCTCCGCACACGAAGGTCTCTGGGTAGTGATTGGGCACAGGTTGACACCGAGCACTCGTCCAGCTGTGTGCAGTTTTGATCCGAATGGGTGCTTGCTGTCAGACGCGTGCAAATGGCAGTGCTGAAATGCGCTACGAAGAAGCTGGCTTCGGGTGATGCACTGAGCATGGGTGTCCAACGCGCCTGTGGCGGTGCTTCACCCAAAACCAGCTTCTTCGTACAAGCGAATGTGAACAAGATGCAGTCACAGGCGGGCAGGCGTTGTAATGACGCAGAAGCTGCACAGATAGCTGCCAGTAGACGGCCTCTAAGGTAGACTAGTGGCGGCGAGTGCATGAAGTTTGCATGCAGTCGCAAATCATTACTTCAACCCGCACTCAGCTGCTTGAACTCCCGATCTGTCGTTTGTAACAGGTGGCGAGCCTTGAATTCTACACTCGGAAACAAGGCAGTCAAATATAGGCCATTAAGCCCAGCCTTGCTAATTTGAGCGGGTGGATCTGGCAATTTCGTCATGCTTCGGTACCGTCAGACGCGCCTTCAATCAATTCCCATGCGCGGGTCAGGAGAGCAATTTCTGCACTGACGGTGGGCGTGGGTGGCCCCATAGGGCCCATACTCGGAGGCTCAGTGACAGGTACCGCGAGTGGAAAGGTTGGGCGTGGGCATCCGGTGCTGGTCCGGCGCGAGCCTCAACAGTTCATCAGCCCCCTTTGCATTGCGACACCAAGAGCCGTTGGACTAGGACTAGGATAGCGCGGGAACAGCGCCACGTCGCCATTGGCTCGCGGAGGAGGACGCGGTAGGCTTTTCTTATCGCTATGTATCGCGCCGTCTTGACCGGGCAAAGTTGGCAGGCCAATCCTGCTGGCGGTCGGATGCTGGCCTGCTCGTTTCGGTTTGATCAACACGGGCGCTTTCGCGATGCGCGGTTCCTGTTGGTTGCGGTGGTGCTGCTGCAGTGTCGTGACGTGGATGGTTGGACAATGGCAGCGATGGACGCGGCGGGCGAGGACGGTGTAGATGTACTTGTGCAGAACAGACAAAGCAGCAAGCCTAGGTGGCCCCCCAGTGCCAACGCAGACCGCAGAGAGTCCTGTTCGCAAGCGTGTTTCTTTTATCGATATGCGGCCGATCGGGAGCCCAACATGATGGGTTTTCCATTCGGGCGAGCAGCTGGATTTGCCGCTGCGGATGTTCCCAGCATTCCGCCACGCTCGCAAGGCACGCGACGCTGCGAGGACGAGAGCAGACGATCGCGGCTCGTCCTGCTCGAGCAGGAAGCGTGCATTATTTCAATGTGCGTCTCTGCGGTCTGCTTTTAGAGTGGCAACAGCAATCACTGCTCGATTCTCCCGGCGTGAATGCTAGCGAAGGGGGACCCATGCGCCGCGTCGATAGCCTATGACGGCGTTAGCGCACCGTGCTTGGCGTGGTGTGCCTTTCATTTTCAGGGGAAGCTCCTAAAAAGGTCTTTGCCTGCCCTTCGCATTCCACTGTCGCTCGCTCTTTCCCCCAACCCTCTCCGCCACTCTGACCCGTTTGCTTTCCTCTACCTGCCTCTCGTTTGACCGCGAGGCTTTGTGCGGAAGCTCCTCGATAATCCGGACGGAGAGCCGCGCTGCCCTGATTCCCGCGAGCCATCGCCACAGCAGCCAGCAAGCGCCGACTCGCCGCGCGTCTCCTCTGGCAACCACGACCGACTGCAGCTGCATCCAGCGCCATTCACTCGTTAGCTCCCAAACAACTCCCACCCGCTTCCACAACAGCAGGCTCGAGCAGTCGCTTTGTGCTACCTTGATTCGCTGTGCCCTGGGGTAAATACACGGCACCCGTTTCATCGTGCTCGCCAATTGCTCCCTCGCTCCGGCGTCAACACTCGCTCCTCCTCACGCTCGCTCGCGCACTCTCGCAGAATCCATCGACCGCTTTATCTGGCGGCTGATTGAGCACCCTAATTCAACTCTGCCTCCTAATGCCCATTGTTTGAGGTACGTCCTTCCGACTGCCGGTGTTTCAGCACGGCCCGCGCCCGTGCCCGCACCTTTCAGTCTGTTGACAGCTGTCTCACAGGTTCCCCAACACCACTTAATCGCTTCCCACGATGTCCGGACATCCGCAGGGAGGCCACTACGATGATGGCTACGGCCAGAATCAGGCACACGCCCAGCAGGGCCAGGACGGGTACTACCACGACGACCAGTACGGGCAGTACCACGACGATGCCCGCGGCCAAGGGCAATACCAGCAGCAGGGCGATGCCTATTATGACGAATCGTGCGTTATGCCATCCCCGCGTCGCATCGCAGCAACCGCTAACCGTGTCACAGGGCCTATTATGACGGACAGCAGCAACAGAACGGCTACTACGACGAGCGGGGCCAGCAGGGATATCAAGACGAGTATTATAACGATCAGTACTATGACCAGGGCGGTGCACAAGACGGCTATGCGCAGAACGGGTGAGTCTCATCTACATTGTTCCGCTGCTCTGCTAACAACGTTGCAGCGCTCAGCCCCGCCGCCGTGCTCACGATTCTGAGGAAGACTCTGAGACCTTCAGCGACTTTACCATGCGCTCCGACATGGCTCGCGCAACCGACATGGATTACTACGGCCGCGGCGATGAACGGTACAACAGCTACGGCGACGGCGCAAACCGCGGGTATCGCCCGCCTTCGTCGCAGGTGTCGTACGGTGGCAACCGCTCGTCGGGTGCCTCCACGCCCATCTATGGCATGGACTACTCAAACGCTCTTCCTGCTGGTCAGCGTTCCCGCGAGCCCTACCCTGCATGGACTGCCGAAGCCCAGATCCCGTGCACCAAGGAGGAGATCGAGGACATCTTCCTTGACCTCACCGCCAAGTTTGGTTTCCAGCGTGACAGCATGAGGAACATGTACGACCATTTTATGACGCTCCTGGATTCTCGAGCGTCTCGCATGTCGCCCAACCAGGCCCTTTTGTCGTTGCACGCCGACTACATCGGTGGCGAGAACGCCAACTACCGCCGATGGTACTTTGCGGCCCATCTCGATCTGGACGACGCCGTTGGTTTCGCCAACATGAATCTCGGCAAGGCCAACCGCAGGACGCGCAAGGCTCGCAAGGCCGCGAAGAAGAAGGCCAATGAGAACCCGGCGAACGAGCAGGAGACTCTCGACGCGTACGAGGGCGATAACAGCCTCGAGGCAGCCGAGTACCGCTGGAAGACGCGGATGAACCGGATGTCGCAACATGATCGTGTGCGTCAGATCGCTTTGTACCTTTTGTGCTGGGGTGAGGCCAATCAGGTCCGCTTCATGCCCGAGGTTTTGTGCTTCATTTTCAAGTGCGCCGACGACTACCTGAACTCGCCCGCTGGTCAAGCTCAGAGTGAGCCAATTGAGGAGTTCACATACCTCAACACCATCATCACCCCGCTGTACCAGTACTGCCGCGATCAAGGGTATGAAATTCAGGATGGCAAGTATGTGCGCCGCGAGCGCGATCATTCGGCCATCATCGGTTATGATGATATTAACCAGCTATTCTGGTACCCCGAAGGTCTGGAGCGAATCGTCTTTGAGGATAAGAGCCGCATTGTCGATCTTCCTCCGGCTGAGCGCTACAACAAGCTGAGGGATGTCTTATGGAAGAAGGTATTTTTCAAGACCTACTACGAGCGTCGCTCGTGGTTCCACATGTTGGTTAACTTCAACCGCATTTGGGTCATCCATCTTACATCCTTTTGGTTCTACACAGCCTACAACTCGCAACCCGTCTACACCACTGGCTACCAGCAACAACTCGACAACCGACCGGAGAAGGCAGCCACACTTTCCGCAGTTGCCCTTGGTGGTGCCATTGCTTCCTTCATCCAGATTGCTGCTACTTGCGCCGAGTGGGTGTACGTTCCTCGCAAATGGGCCGGTGCACAGCATTTGACCAAGCGCCTCATGTTCCTCATCGCTGTCTTTGTCGTCAATGTTGGACCCAGTGTCTACATCTTCGGTATCAAGCGCACAGGCATGATCGCCAATATCCTCGGAGGCGTCCAATTCGCCATTGCACTGGTCACTTTCATCTTCTTCTCGATCATGCCTTTGGGTGGTCTTTTCGGCAGTTACTTGACCCGCAATTCTCGCAAGTACGTTGCCAGTCAGACCTTTACCGCTAGCTATCCTCGTCTCAAGGGCAACGACATGTGGATGTCCTATGGTCTCTGGGTTCTCGTCTTTGCCGCCAAGCTCGCCGAATCCTACTTCTTCTTGACCCTCTCGATCAAGGATCCCATTCGAATCCTGTCGCACATGAAGAAGCCCGTCTGCTTGGGTGACGCCATCTTTGGCGACATTCTATGCAAGTACCAGCCGCGCATCCTTCTTGGACTCATGTACTTCATGGATTTGATCCTCTTCTTCCTCGATTCCTATCTATGGTACATTATCGCCAACATGCTGTTCTCGGTCTCGCGGTCTTTCTACCTCGGTGTGTCGATCTGGACCCCGTGGAGAAACATCTTTTCTCGTCTGCCGAAGCGCATATACTCCAAGATTCTGGCCACGACTGATATGGAGATCAAGTACAAGCCCAAGGTCCTCATCTCCCAGATCTGGAACGCTGTTGTCATCTCCATGTACCGCGAGCATCTTCTCGCCATTGACCACGTCCAGAAGCTTCTGTACCACCAGGTTCCGTCTGAGCAAGAAGGCAAGCGTACCCTGCGGGCTCCGACCTTTTTTGTATCTCAGGAAGATCACTCGTTCAAGACAGAGTTCTTCCCGGCTCAAAGCGAGGCCGAGCGCCGTATCTCGTTCTTTGCTCAGTCACTGTCTACGCCCATCCCTGAGCCTCTACCAGTCGACAACATGCCTACCTTCACTGTCATGATCCCTCACTACAGCGAGAAGATTCTCCTCTCCCTCCGTGAGATCATTCGTGAGGATGAGCCATACTCCCGTGTTACCCTCCTCGAGTACCTCAAGCAGCTTCATCCTCATGAGTGGGACTGCTTCGTCAAGGATACGAAGATCCTGGCTGATGAGACTTCCCAATTCAATGGCGACGACGAGAAGGGCGAGAAGGACACCGCTAAGAGCAAGATTGACGATCTTCCCTTCTACTGCATTGGATTCAAATCGGCCGCCCCAGAGTACACTCTCCGCACTCGTATCTGGGCGTCTCTTCGATCTCAGACTCTCTACCGCACCATTTCTGGTTTCATGAACTATAGCCGCGCGATCAAGCTTCTTTACCGTGTCGAGAACCCCGAAGTCGTCCAAATGTTCGGTGGTAACTCCGACAAGCTCGAGCGCGAGTTAGAACGCATGGCTAGGCGTAAGTACAAGATCTGTGTCTCTATGCAGCGCTATGCCAAGTTCACCAAGGAGGAGCGTGAAAACACCGAGTTCTTGCTCCGTGCCTACCCCGACTTGCAAATTGCCTACTTGGACGAGGAGCCACCGCTGAACGAAGGTGACGAGCCCCGCATCTACTCCGCCCTCATCGATGGTCACTCTGAGATTATGGACAATGGCATGCGACGACCCAAGTTCCGCGTCCAGCTCTCCGGCAACCCTATCCTTGGTGACGGCAAGTCTGACAACCAAAACCACTGCATCATCTTCTATCGTGGCGAATACATCCAGCTCATTGACGCCAATCAAGACAACTATCTCGAAGAGTGTCTGAAGATTCGAAGTGTACTTGCTGAGTTCGAGGAGATGACAACCGACAACGTCTCGCCTTACACTCCGGGTATTCCCAACGCCAAGTTCAACCCTGTCGCCATTCTCGGAGCTCGCGAGTACATTTTCTCCGAGAACATTGGTATCTTGGGTGACATTGCAGCCGGTAAGGAACAGACATTCGGTACCATGTTCGCCCGTACTTTGGCTCAAATCGGCGGTAAGCTCCATTACGGTCATCCTGATTTCCTCAACGGCATCTTCATGACCACCCGTGGTGGTGTCTCCAAGGCTCAAAAGGGACTTCACTTGAACGAGGATATCTACGCTGGTATGAACGCTCTTCTACGTGGCGGCCGCATCAAGCACTGCGAGTACTACCAGTGCGGTAAGGGTCGTGATCTTGGTTTCGGCTCCGTCCTCAACTTCACGACCAAGATTGGCACTGGTATGGGTGAACAGATGCTGTCCCGCGAGTACTACTATATGGGTACCCAGCTGCCTCTTGACCGGTTCTTGTCCTTCTATTACGCTCATCCTGGCTTCCACATCAACAACATGTTCATTATGTTGTCGGTGCAATGCTTCATGTTCGTCCTGATCAACTTGGGCGCGTTACACCACGAGACAATCCTGTGCTCATTCAACAAGGACATTCCAATCACTGATCCCCAATGGCCCAACGGCTGTGCCAACCTGGTTCCCGTCTTCGATTGGGTCGCGCGTTGTATCGTCTCCATCTTCATCGTTTTCTTCATCTCTTTCGTCCCGCTTGTGGTCCAAGAGTTGACGGAGCGAGGTTTCTGGCGCGCTGCGACTCGTCTCGCGAAGCACTTCTCTTCCGGATCACCGTTCTTCGAAGTCTTTGTTACGCAGATTTACGCCAACTCCCTGCAAACCAACTTGTCGTTTGGTGGTGCACGATACATCGGTACCGGTCGTGGTTTCGCAACTGCTCGTATCCCCTTCGGTATCCTGTACTCTCGCTTCGCAGGTCCTTCCATCTACCTAGGTGCACGTGCGCTGATGATGCTTTTGTTCGCTACCATTACGGTTTGGGGACCATGGCTCATCTACTTCTGGGCGTCCCTGTTGTCTCTCTGCCTGGCGCCATTCCTCTTCAACCCACATCAATTCTCCTGGGACGACTTCTTCATCGATTACAGGGAATACCTTCGCTGGCTATCCCGTGGCAACACCCGTTCGCACAGTGCTTCCTGGATCGGATATTGCCGACTATCTCGAACACGTATCACTGGTTACAAGCGCAAAATTCTCGGAGATCCTACTGCGAAGCTTTCAGGAGATGTCCCCCGCGCTGCCTTCTCAAACATCTTCATGGCTGAGATCTTCGGTCCGCTCGTCCTGGTCGCCATCACCGTCATCCCGTACCTGTTCATCAACGCTCAAACGGGTGTCAATGAGGAACGTGACAAGACCAATGAGAACGGCAATCTTGCTGAGCCCAAAGCATCGGGCGCGCTCGTTCGTATCGGTATAATCGCTTTCGGCCCCATCGCTGTCAACGCCGGTGTCCTGGGCGGATTCTTCGCCCTTGCGTGCTGCGCTGGTCCTCTGCTCAGCATGTGCTGCAAGAAGTTTGGCGCCGTCCTCGCTGCTATCGCTCACGCCATCGCCGTTCTCATGCTACTCATCTTCTTCGTCGTCCTGATGTTCTTGGAGGGCTTCAGCTTCCCACGAGCACTCTTGGGAATGATCGCTGTGGTTGCCATTCAGCGCTTCTTCTTCAAGCTCATCATCTCGTTGGCCCTGACCCGAGAGTTCAAGGCTGACACAGCCAACATCGCCTGGTGGACTGGTAAATGGTACACCATGGGTTGGCATACGATCTCCCAGCCAGGCCGTGAATTCCTCTGCAAGATTACCGAGCTCGGCATGTTCGCCGCCGATTTCATCCTTGGCCATGTCTTGCTCTTCTTCATGCTCCCGGTGTTGTTGATCCCATATGCGGACAAGTTTCACTCTGTCATGCTCTTCTGGTTGCGCCCAAGGTATGTTCTTCATGATTCTTGCTAAACATAGACTAACATGATACAGTCGTCAAATCCGACCTCCAATTTACTCGCTCAAGCAGACCAAGCTACGAAAGCGCAGAGTCATCCGCTACGCCATCCTCTACTTTGTACTTCTTGTCGTTTTCCTTGCCTTGATTGTTGGCCCAATCGTGGCAGGGAAACAGCTCAAGCTCAACCTCCCGTCTCTACCCATGGAGATTCTGCAGCCGACTGGCTATAACAACAACGACACGAAGGCTTCGACCACCGGAAAGTGTCTCCAGGACCCATGCCCAGAGTTCCAAGGCGAGGGTGGTTCAGCAGCTGGTGGCGGCGACGCTGCGACGACTGACAGCAGCTCATCAAATCGTTTCCGTCGCTACATGGCGTACTAAAAGCATGATTGTTTGATGGTCGCCGGCTTTGGCACATCGGCTTGTACAACATATGTGGAAGCATGAGCATGGGGGGCTCGCAGGTCGTGTAATGATTGTACCATTCAGCATCAGCATTTCTTTCGTTTTACGGTGTTGGGGCGGAACGAGATGCTCACCTCGACTTTTCTCTCTTTTTGAAACAACTACGTCCGCCTCAAAGCGCGGACTTGACTGCACATACACTACGCTGGGGTCCTTTTTGGGTATGGACTGGCGAACATGTTAGAGAGTGATTGCATAAGAGATAAATACATGAGACTTAATGTCAAGATCACTTTTCAATTCCATGATATTGCCTGACAACCTGGTGGAGACGCTGCTTGCGATCCTAGCCTGCGATGCGATGGAGGCACGTGAGGTGGTGAAATGAGAGACCGCATTGGGTGCTGACGCCTCGCGTTGAATCTCCGCGCCTCGCCGCAGACCCCCGAGCCGAACCTCGACCCAGAAATCACTGGCCGCCGCCACGACACATACATTGTCGTGACGCTCGCCATGGACCTACACGAAGTGCAGAACGTAACTACGCGGTTGTTCAACGATGCCAATGCGCATTTTCAGCGCATACCTGGCTCCGCAATTGCCGTGCGCTACATCAAGTCCAGCTACCAGAATGACCCCGTTCGCAGCGCGATTGAGCTCTTCTTGTTTCTCTTTGCAGTGAGGTACTTGCTTGCACCCAAGTACAGTACCCAGAAGAAGGTCCAGCTCACCGATGCGGTATGTTTTGTACAACAGGCGGAACAGGCGACACGGCGCAGGTGCTCATAGTGGAATAGGAGATTGACGAACTGGTCGACGACTGGACGCCCGAGCCCCTCGTAGCACCGCCTACATCCTTTGAAGAGCTGGACAACGAGAAGAGACCTGTCATCGTAGGGTATTGCATCCAGCATTCCTCGTGCGTTGCAGCATTGCTGATACTTGCGCAGGCCTACAGGCCCTAAATCGAAACTGTCCAACGGCCGCACCGTCACGAACCTCGCCTCGTACAACTTCTTCAACTTTGTCGCAAACGAAACCCTCAAGGAGAAAGCTATACAAACCCTCCGTACGTACGGCGTCGGGCCATGTGGTCCGCCCGGCTTCTACGGCACTCAGGATGTCCACATGAAGACGGAGGCGGATGTCGCGGCACACTTGGGCGTGCCTGCGTGTATCATCTATGCGCAGTCATTCTCGACCATATCCAGCGTTATCCCGTCATTCTGTAAGCGCGGAGACATAATTGTTGCGGACAAGGCGGTGAATTATGCGATTCGCAAAGGCATGCAGATCAGTCGCAGCACAATACGGTGGTATGAACACAATGACATGCAGGACCTGGAGAATGTGTTGAAGAAGGTGGTCAAGGAGCAGGCGAAGAAGCCGTTGACGAGACGGTTTATTATTACAGAGGGACTGTTCGAAAACATCGGAGATGTGGTCGATTTGCCCAAGTTGGTACGCACAACCCGCGCAGGATATTGCCAAGTGAATGTATACTGACGAGACGTTTGCGCAGATTGAGCTCAAACTCAAGTACAAATTCCGCCTCATCCTCGACGAAACCTGGTCCTACGGCGTCCTCGGCCGCACCGGCGGCGGCGTGACCGAAGCGCAAAACGTCGACGCCGCAGAAGTAGACATGGTCATCGGGTCCCTCTCCGGCCCACTATGTGCCGCGGGTGGGTTCTGCGCGGGCAACGACGAGGTCGTCGAGCATCAGCGCATCAGCTCGGCCTCGTACACATATTCCGCTGCCCTGCCTGCGCTACTCAGCACGACGGCCAGCGAGACGATATCCCTTCTCCAAGAACAGCCCGAGATCTTGTCGGCGTTGAGAGAAAACGTGAAGGCCATGCGCGCACAGCTGGATCCGCGCAGCGACTGGGTGCGCACGCAAAGCGCGCCCGATAACCCCATGTTGCTACTGACTTTGAAGCCCGAAGTCGTCGAGGCAAAGAAACTCAACGTCGAGGACCAGAATCACATCTTCAGAGATGTCGTCGATGAGGTAGGCTCCCCCTTCCCCGTTTCCTTTCTCCGCCACCAAAACGTCTGTTTTGCTAACAATACCCTACCCACAGTGTCTCGCCAACGGCGTCCTCATCACGCGCCTCAAGGCCTTCCCGCTCGGTCTGGGCGTCAACCCGCGCGACGCGGGATGGCAGCCGCAGCCGTCGCTGAAGGTGTGTGTTACGAGCGGCTTGACGAAGAAGGAGACAGAAAAGGCAGGCACGGTGATTCGACATGCGATTACGAAGATTGTGTCGAGGAGGAAGTAGCGAGGTTCGTTGAGCTGGAAGCATTTGGGCGGCGTCTGACGGGTCGAAGAGCATGGGGTTTGGGGATTGAGCATTCGTGTATAGATGTTTTGGCGCGTGTATAGGGAACGGGTAATGTTAATACTGGCAGGAAAAATGTCGTTGAGTAAACCCAATCAGAGTCGTACTATCCATCAGCATTGGATGCCTGCACAGTCATGTTCACTGGCAATGGCAAGACCACAAAGCTCAGAAACATGGTAGACACAGGACGAGTACCAAAATGGCCCCTGATGAGGTCATGTCCAATTGTTGCTGTTACATAGAGTGTCTCTTGGGCCGAAATGCCATGCCTTCAAAATTACCGACATCGTCAAGGGACGTGTTGTCTGCTTCCTGTGCGCCAACTATGAGGCGCATTGCCGCCAATGCTCCAATTACATGCAACTTATGCTGAAAAGTTACATGTGTCAATGTATGTCCTGGTCACTAACCAACATGACTGCCAATATCCCTCCTTCATTCAACGTGCCGCGCGCGAACCACGAGATGTGGGACGGGGGACATAGACGATGATATGGCGAAGACGACGTCGTGGACGAACTGGGTGCGCAATTGCTGCGCGCTGTTGCAACTCGGTCTTTCTACACTTCATCAACGGGTGATGATCAATGCGAACCCATCAAGCCAGGCAGCGCTTGAGCCTGATATGCCGCCAATAGTATAGCCACGAGGAGGGATGAGCGTGTGCCTGCATTTGTTAGTAAAGGCTCTTGTCAATTGTACTGCAGCTGTTTTGCTTACCCGCTACCGCCATTCGGGTTGCCGAACCACCCGCTCTTCCGTCCCAGGCTTGTCAATATCTGTATACCATCGATCCAAAGTCCTGCGCGCAGAGCAAATCCCAATAACAGTTCTCCCTTTCGAGTGTCGAGCGGGAAGTCCGTTGGCGCACCTCCTCGCTTACCGAAGAGCTGGCTGGTCGAATCTTCGTAGACGAATTCTATGCCGTCTACCGCGAGGCCGTGCCAAACCTTGATAACAAGCAGGAGTTTCGTTGAAATATGCGCGCTGTCCAGTATAATCTCCTGCGGCTGCGATCCTTCCATCTGTGAGTATCCTAGCTTGCTGCCGCGGTATCCCCAGCGACCTCCTGGAATCTTGACCCGGGCGATTTTCTGGTTCGCGAGCTGACCGAAGTCCTCAATGACATGCGAGCCGCCACCGGCCGAGAATACCTCAACCTTCATCCGCGACTTCTGATTGTGCTTCAGTTCGTTGCGCAGAGACACCTCGTCCAACGGAACCTGTCGCGGGTATTGGCCATCCACTTCTGCGAACTCTCGCCAATGATGGCAAAACTCGTCACCTTCTGCGTAGAACTCGATCCAGGCGATTCCCGCCTTGGACGTTGCAATAACCCCGCCTTGACCGCTATCAACCGTCCAGACCTGCACACTGCCGTCGCCGTTAACGTTGCCGTCGAGTGGTATCCGGAAGCAAGGATGGAATCGGAAGCGCAGAACGTCCAGTCTATGCCATTTGCACTCGTCTTGCTGGAGTACTAGTCGTTGGCCGGGTGACTTTGTGCGGGTGGAGTAGGGCTCCCGGCAGGAAAATGTGCGATTGAATGTGACGTAGTCGCGTAGCATAACGCCAGATTCTTGATGAGGGCAACCGAACAAATGCCCGGTCTCGTGTAAATGAGCTCCAATGCCAACGTTCGCAGCCTCCCAATTGCTTCCTGACTCGTCGCAGTCGTTCGCGACAAATGCAGTATCAGTTCGGGTGCAGTCCTGGAAAGCCTGGAAGACTTCTTCGATGCTGGACGGATAACTGTGGAGCGCTTGCGACCCAAAGATGCCTAGTTGTAGGTCGGGGACACCGCCTCCCAGCGCTGCATGACCACGAATCACCTTCTCTTTGGTATCCCAGGTCGAATCTAAGAACATGCATGAAACGTATAGCTTGTTGCCAGGGGTGATCTGGAAGTAGTCCTTGCATGCTTCTGCTGCGATTTCGAAGAGTTCGCCCTTCTTTGAACCAGCCGGAGACTGTTGAGCGCGTTCAAGATCTCGAATCTCAGCAACGCTTCTCTTGGAGCGGATCACGTGGACCTTTGCTTGCGTCCGATACTGATTGGTGCCCCAATCCTGAAAACTGAGCGTGCCTTGCTCCCAAGCATCTTCAAAGCGGAAACAGCGTCGCCCAAAACCGTTTCGGTTCATTTGTTCACCGGTGAATGCCTGCCATAAATAAGCTGCCATCCGAAACTTTTTGACGGCCAATTCAAGTCCGTTGCCTTCACGCTGCATGCGTTCTGGCGGCGCGTCGTATGTACCTGGAGAGTCGTGTCCTAGGATAATCGCAAGCTGAAGCGGCGGGGAATGAGTCAACGGTAGGTAGTTGATGTTGATGAAAGTAGCATGGGCCGGTACAGAGGTATTGTTGGAGGACACCTTTGGTGAGGTGAAGTCGAGGCGTATGCGGTTCCATCCGGGCTCAAGATGCACCAGAGCCTTGAAGTAGGAATCGTAGACCGGCCAGCATGTGGGTGGGAACCGGCCCTGATGGTGGTTAACCGTAAGTGAGCCGTCCAGCGGTCTATGCGTTGATTCGCCAACTTGTCCAAATATGAGGAGTACTTGCTGATGCACCTGCGTACGGTCAGTGAATGCGCATGCCTAAGGTCCCGAGGTTCGCGACCTACCCATGAGCCGTCTGAGACGGATGTGACGCGCGGTGCGAGCAGCGAAGACCTGTTTACTGAACTATGAGAGCCATTAGAGGTTGTCGAAGACAGGCCCTACACTACCATCAGTCCTTGTTCCTGTAGAGACATGCATGTACACACATTCATACTGTATCGCTTGACGGGATCGACGCCGGGTCGCTGCGCACGGGTTGGCGACCGAACGGGTAGAGGCGTAGGCCCATTTGTCCTTGGCCCTTCGGTGTTCTCGTCGGTGGTCGAGGTGGCTGGCGTGGTCGATGGGGGGGATGATTCTACCTGCGACGAATTCAAGGTCGAGGAAGATTGGCCAGGAGCAACTCCATTACTCTTGTGTCTGTTTGTCTGCTCTTGTAGGTGTAGACTGTCGTTCTTCCCATGCTTGGTCGACGGCCGGCTGGCCCGCCTGTGCAATTTATTGAGAAAGCTAGGCATTGCCGGGATGCTACGAGTGACGGGTATGACTGGATCTACAGACGCATGGGAGTAGCGAGAGACGGGTAGATGTCGGCGTGGAGCTTATACTGAAGAAGCTGGTGCGGAGGACGCGTAATGCAGCGCGGTCGATGCTGGTGGACGGGAACACGAAATGCAGGCGCGATAATGGCAATGGTGCGGGTGACTATGTTAGCAAAAGCAAACGAGCGAGCCAGAAGATGCTGGAAGTGAAAGTGGGCGGCGTGAATATTGTTGAGGTTGCGGAGGAAGTCTGTTGGAGAAGTTGTGTCGGCACGATACGCATGCAGCAATCTCAAGCTAGGGAAGGAAGCACGCGCGGATTGGTCTTGCTCTGCGCCGTGGGGGGCCTTCACGCTGGATCGACGGTAGGATGGTGCGCGCCTTGCAATTGCCAGAAGACGTGGTCAATTGAATGCAACAGAATCCAAATTCGCTGTCGCGCATGCAACGCAGATGAAGCTCTTTGGCAAGCAACGTCATTTGCCAAGGTCCGCGTTAGCCGTTGTTTCGCGCACGTTTGTTTGCCGCAATCAGCCCACGGACGGCCTGTCCATTCAAGACATTTCACTCATGGCTTCCTGGAGGATGTCGCAGGGCAGGGCAGACTTCGGACCAAATGATCAACGGCACTAGGTAGTGTGCACGTCGTGCAACTGACAGATGCAGCACTTGTGCACGTCAGATCGACATCTGGACGGCGATTAGGTATGGGATTGTTAGCGGTGAAATGTTTCGCGGTACTATTAATCAGCAAAAATAACGTGTCGGGCCCCTGTCGTGCGCCAAACCTCCAAGAGTTATTCGAAGGCTGCAGCACCGGACGCTGGCCCGCTACGGGCTCTGTGCTAATTATTTCCTGCACTTAAGTGCGCCTTCACGCACCCGGCCCTGACACACCTGGGCCTGTGCGGTCAGAGAAGCCCGAGCTAACCACTTCGAACCGCTCCTCACATTCCTTGCTGTCGTGACCTCAGCTCTACCCCATGGTGTTTCGTCAACCGCAGCCGCCGCGAGACGACCCGCCAGAGCATATCAGCCTTTGGTCCCGCTGCACATCACTCACTGCCATTGCTCCACCATGGCCGAGCCAGACGAAGTTGCGAGCAAAGTGCTTCGGCGGGCACAGGTCTCCAAGGTCCGCCGTCTCATTGTCCGCGGCCCCTAGGGCAGTCTTTGCTAACATTGTGCTCTGCAGATGACCCGGACGCTGCAGAACCGCCTCGCTCTGGCCAACGTCAAGATCAAGAATGGCTGGGAGAGCCTCAGTCTGGATGCCATTGAGCCCGTCGTTGATGTGGAACTCAAGCAGAAGCGGAAGCGCCCTGGCTCCAGCAACGAGACCATGTCGGACGCCTCGAGCGTCTCGGAGCGCTTCTACCATCCCGGCCTGCTCGACTCCTCCCCGCTCGCCGCTCCCATCTTCTCAGACGACATCCGGCGATCAGGAAGCCGGTCCGGTAGCAGCCACGGCCAGAACAAGCGGCCTCGGTTCGACCAGTCAAGATACCCAGCATCGAGCAACCACACCCGCAACAAAGTGCGTTCGGCCCATGCATCCAGCAACTGGAAGAACAGCTTTCAACTGCCCGAGTCGTCACCTGTATACCATCGCAGACACGCTCGCTTTGGGCGGACACATGTTCCGAGCTTATCCTTCGTCTCCGAGACTTCGACCATCCCCGACCACCCTCGCTCGCCCCTCCTATCCGAGGATGATGACGAAGACCTCCCCATCACCTCCTTCCAAATCAACCGCTCCCACCGAAGATCATCACCGCCTCGCGCGCCTCGTACACCTCCCCCCGATGTTGCGCGCTCGGCTCGTCTACGCCAAAGCGGCTTCAATGCTGCCGGTGCAGCTCGAGAAGGCAAGACTGGTGAGGAGGACGCTAACCTGCTCATGTACCTTGCTACATCACCCACGCCAGCTCGACCAGGTTCAACAAAGGCTCAAATGCTCGCTCCTTCTACGCCTCCACCAAAGTCGACGCCACTGCCCTCGTCAATGATGTCAACTCCTGGAGGTGGCGGAGCTCACTATTCAGGCTTCGGTCTGGCTACACCGTCCACCAATCTGAACTTCGCCGAATTCCTCAACATGACTCCGAGTCCCGCACAGGTTGGAGGATCATGGAACCGCACACCCATTGCAGGCGGAGCGAAAACCCCTGCCGCAGCTCGAGAAGCGCGGCGTCGTCTCAACTTTGATAGTCTCCATCCGCCTAGCGGAGATGGCCCACACATGAGCAAAGTCGAGGGTCTTGGCATGGACCTGGGAGGTGAACTAGTCTCATAGTGGCATTCACACGACCATGATGACCACCGACGGATCAACACGAGACGATTTACGAGCTCGACATGACAGACCTGCGATGAGATCTCATCGCACGTGTTATTAAGCACGTTACCATAATCAACATTTCCTTGGGTTGGATACTTGAAAAGCAAGGCGTTCAAGGAGTTCGCGCTACCCTTGGTCTCGAATGGGTGCATGCCCATTCATTGCTGCCACCACATAGTCGTCATGCGCTCCGTGGTCTGGGGTTTTCCTGGATACCGTAGTCGCTGGACCACCCCTCGGCGGCAACCTCAAACTTTGTACCACGTACAGTTTAGCATACCCACATCGAGTATCTCCTTCAGCGAGCGACTTTAGCTCCGATAGCGTTTCCTTTGTTTGCCGTTACACCGCTCAGTACAGCGCATATAGCATAGCATGATTTGGAGGATAGTATCGCTTCTCGGTACACAAGCGGTGAAAGCGTCGGTTGCACGACTGCAGATCAGATAAGCGAATAATAAGAACAGATTTAGCGACAACATTTGAGAATCGTGCAGATACTTGTTTCTGAGCTGCCGTTTGCCGTTGTGGTTCGCTAGTCACAGTGCCTTTCGAGACAGGTTCTCCGAGAGCGAACCAATGCATCGCCACACGCCAGGATCGCCAATGCATGTTCGGCAACTCCATGCCAGCAGTGCAGTGCAGCGCAGCGCATCAATGCGAACTCGATCTCAAACCCTGACGCAAGATGATATGCTCGTTACTCGCAACACCATCACGCAAGGTTGCCGCACGCACACTTTTGGTCGAGACGGACGGGAAAACCGACAATCCTGCCAGACTCCCATCTCCGCACGACAACCACTACCTTTTCCCACGATCTCACCACGCCACCTCACCAAACTTCAGGCAAACCACTCAACACTGCAGATAAGAGTCATAGGGCTCGCACGATGCAGCCAGCCACTTACCCCTCGGTCCTCTGCTCTGCATACCCTTCCAACCAGTAGCTTGCCCTCGACCCCTCGCAGCACCGACGCGCCCAACTTCCCTGGAACGCGTCGCGCGCTGGATTCGCGTTGGGGCCAAAACCCGTCATTGGTTGCGAGCTGCATGAGCGTGCCTGCATGCTAGATTGCATCGGGAGGTGTAAGTGTATTGAAAGTGTGGGTTATGTAACAGAACGCACGTGTATCGAGTGGCGGATCTGGTAAGACCATGTGGACTTATCCGGACTAGATCGACGATTATGAGAGGCTGGCGTGGGTGTGGCTAAATAAGCGAGGAGGAAGCATTGACGTGCATTGACGCCGTTGCGAGGACGACAGATACAATCGTGCATCTGTGCTTGACTAGACTACCTTATTGACGCATTTTGACACGTCGTGATGCGATCGGGCGTCGGTATGCAACAGGTGGATACGACTTACTCGAACGACTTTTACATAACCATGGTCATGCAGGCAAAGATATTACCCACGTTCCCAAATTCCCAAGCATTGTTTTCGAGAACGCTCGAGGTAAGCATTTCAGGCTGCGAATTAGCCGAACCGCAAATCTTGATCAGCGCGTGTAAAATCCTGCTTTTTGTCCAGTTTGCGTGTCCGAGTTTGGCATTTTCCGCTCGGATTTGGGCCGGGAATGGCGTCTTGGATCCCAATGCGCAAGTTAACTAGGGGGATTGGCACGGCAGTCGATTTGTTTGTGTCGCTTAGTAGGTGGAGTTTGGCGGCCATGTGCTTGGTATGGCTACGATCTTGGTGGCTGGATGTGGAATTCTCCGAATCAGGGCTAAATCGCGACGTCCCATAGGTCGCCAAAACAAAAGGACTGTAGTCCCATTTCGGAATTACATTTGCTCAGCTTCAATCGATGCGTATCCTTAGTCTTTATATGTGGGGTTATGTGTAGGCAGCTACCTCTTGCGGCACGGCAGCAGCTGTCGAATCATGATACAGTAATGAGCGCTCATTACGGCGGAGATTTGCCAATCAAGTATCGAGAGACTTCTCGTTGGTAAGATTTAGAGTGGACTCGATTAGCTCAAATGTGAAACAAGAAGATGCGCATGGGCAACACATGTCCGGCTCCAACATGAGAACATTCTCATCTCCTCACAATATACCCTCCTATGCTTCGGTATCTCGTAAGCATGCCTGAACGCCGCCGCTGATAGATAATAGAAGCCCAGCCCGTTCTCGTATCCGTACCGCCGCATCTTCGTCTATACACAACCCGTCGAAGAAAAATGTACGAAGAAATGCCAAAGCTTCGCCGAAAAGAGGCGCTGAACTATCATGACGAGTACTGATTCGAATTGACCTGACTCGCCATAACCATCATCCAGATCAGGAACACGCTTCCTACGATCCAGAAGGCGAACACGGCCTGCCAGCATTGACCTGTTGTAGTCGTTAGTTCCCATGTTATATTTCAAGACGTGGAAACACTTACAGATATTCCTCTGCTGCAGAAACGCTAGCGTGTCCAGTGTTGGTCCATCTTGAGAATCATTGAAGACATAGGTGTTGCACTGATTGTTGATATTCGGGCCCGCAAAGAGTTGTATCGCCGTGCCGATTATGCCCGCGATAAATAGGACCAGCAAGATGAAGGATAGTAGCATCATGGTGCCCGGGAGGAGTTTCCGCTGCGCAATGTATACGATTTCGATTATGATGAAGATTAAGGCAAGCGCGCCGACAGTGACGCCGTAAGGCATGATCCTGGGTTGCATTAGTGTCCGTGACGGCATGTAAAAGAATTGAGGGAGAGTGTACCATGGTGTTCCCAAGCCCATACGGTCTTGTATGGACATAAATTGTGCATTGACTCCCAATATCGTTCCGGCCGTCGCGAGCATGACGATAGTCCAGATGTTCAGTTGAAGGTCTGGCCAATAGTACTTCTCCCGTACTACGACTGCCGACCCTACGACGGTCCCTGAGTGTCCTGCGCGCGCCATTGTGTGTTACTGTGTCGGACTGCCTGTTTAGGCGTGAGGTCGGATGCGGGTTGCGATGTGCGCTTGGGATGCGCTGTGCAGCTGTACGGTGTGCGCGGGGATATGTAGAATGCTGTTGGACGTTTGCAGTGGTTCCTTCTCTGCAATGTCGTTCAAGTCTTGATAGGAAGCTATCGGTTCTGGAAGCCTTGTGCCGGTTACCCGTCGAATGCGTGTTCAGACCTAGCGCTATTGTAATTGCTCTGCTGTATCCACGACAAGAACACCAGTTTCTGCTTCAGTGCAAGGTGTCGTTGCGATCAAGTTTTCTCGAGTCCAGTCTTGTTGTTGCACAGTCGGAAGCTACGGGCGCAAGCGAGTGACGTGTGTAGCCGTGCGACGGTGAGATGATTATCGCGGGGCAATTGCGGAGGTCTCGGAGGTGGTGCGATGTGGTGAGGAGAGGGCGCAACGTTAGTAGTGAGCGTTTGGTAGTAATTCGAGGTATGAGGGTAGAATGGGCGTACTGGCGCAAGAAAGTTGGGCACGAGAAGCCTGATGTGGACGGCTTGAAGTTCCGCGGCGCATTGCAATCACGATGGCTGGGCGGAAGGCTGGGAAAAACGTGGTTGGCCGCGGCAACTATCCAGGAACCAGGACCCATGTTCTCATAATTACAAAGTAACGGCTCCATCATCACATGTTTACAACGCGAGTCCATTGATGTCTAAAGTCAGACCTTGCCGACTTTTGAGTCGTCATCGCTTTTTCCCGTCATCGCGCAACAATGCAACGCCTTGCAAGTGACAACGAGAAACGGTAATGCCATTCGCGGAATCATGAAGTATGATATGGCTTCATTTCTTTATCATTTCCACTTCCACGCGTGTCATGCGCCGTCCAATGCAACACCATACCTTGAGCCTCTCAAACCGTGTTCTCGATTCTCCGCTCATCCCTCAGGGCCACAAGCTTCTTCACCGCCTCATCAAGCGGTACAATCTCACCACGCTGTTGCGTAGCTTGATCATCACGGTTCCGCCAGTTGACTGCTCTCGCCTTCTGCTCCTCAGCACCGACGACCATGATAAAGTTGTACAGCGATAGTTGCGCCGTGCGAATCTTCTTCTGCATCGTGTTGCCGCTGATGTCGATGTCGGCGTGCAGCCGGTGCTTACGCAGCTCGGCCTGAACCTCCTTCACGTAGTCGTTTGCGGAGGGCATCACAGGAATGACCATAACTTGGCGTGGGGAAAGCCAGAAGGGCCAGCGGCCGGCGAAGTGCTCGGTGAGGATGCTAGTACATACGTCAGTGATCGGGATGTGATTTAGTAAGGCTGGAGACTTACGCAATGAAACGCTCAAAGGAACCGTAGATGGCGCGGTGGATCATGACTGGGCGAGCGTAGCCTGGTTGAGGTGGCTGGATCTTCTTCGGAATATTGACATCGTGGCCCTCAAGTTGTGCCTTCTTTTGATCAATGTGGCCGCCATCCTTCGGCTGCTCTTCCTTGGTCTTCTCCTCCTTCGGCTTTGCAGCTGCGACTTCCGAAGTCATGTACTCGAGCTCGAACTGGTTGGGGAGCTGGAAGTCGAGCTGGATTGTGGCGCACTGGAACTCTCGCTTGAGCGCATCGGAGATGGTGATGTCGATCTTAGGTCCATAGAAGGCACCGTCACCGGGGTTGAGTTCCCAGGCACCACCGCCCTCGGCTGTGAATTGATCAAGAGCTTCGGTCAATTTGGCTTCCGCCTTGTTCCAGGTCTCAATCTCGCCCAAGAAGCCTTCCGGCCGGGTGCTGAGCTTGAGCTTAAAAGTGAATCCGAACTTGCCGTATACAGCTCGCAGGAAATCGAATAAGCCTGAGATCTCCTGGGTGATCTGATCCTGGGTACAGAAGATATGAGTGTCGTCCTGTTGGAAACGTCGCACACGAGTAAGACCAGTAAGGGCGCCGCTGGCTTCGTTGCGATGGAGAATGCCAAAATCAGCCATTCGGATTGGCAATTCTCGATAGCTTCGCTCGCGATGCTTGAAAATGAGACAATGACCTGGGCAGTTCATGGGCTTCAGTGCCCACTTCGCCTTCTCAACGTCGAATGTGAACATGTCCTCGTGGTAGTGTTGCCAATGACCCGAGATTTTCCAAAGTGCGGAGTCATACATATTCGGCGACCCTACCTCCTGATACCCTCGGTTCCAGTACTCTTCTCGCAGGAATGCTTGTAAGGTATTGTAGATAATTTGACCATGCGGCAGAAAGAAGCAAGAGCCTGGGCTGAATTCGTGGAAGAAAAACAGCTCTTGTTCCTTTCCAATCTTTCGGTGATCCCGCTTCGCTGCCTCCTCGAGGAACTTGAGATGCGCTTGCATCGCGTCCTTATCCGGGAATGAGACACCGTAGATACGCTGCAAACTGTCGTTGTTGGCATCGCCGAGGAAGTACGACGCTGAGTTCTTCATGACCTTGAACTGTTTTATCCTCCCAGTGTGCGGCACGTGGGGTCCTCGGCAGAGATCGATGAGCGGTCCGTTTCGATACACAGTCGTGGAGGTGCCGTCAGGAATTTTGTCTTTGATGATGTGCTGCTTGTAAGGATTCGATTTGAACATCTCGAGCAGGTCCTCCTTCGAGAGCGTCAATCGTTGGAAGACCTGCTTCTCCTTGACGATGCTGTTGACAATAGTCTCGAGGGGCTTGTAATCCGATTGCTCCACGGCGGCCTTCTCGGGTAGCGCCATCTCGTAGTAGAAGCCATCTTCGATCGGAGGGCCAATGCAAAGGTCGCAACCGAATCGGCGTTCCGATGCCTCGCCCAGAATATGTGCGCTTGAGTGCCAGAATACTTTCTTGCCTTCTGGGTCATCGAACGGTAGGAGCTGCAGCCTGGAGCTCTTCTCCAGTGGTCGCTCAAGATCCCACAGTGTCTCCTCAGGTGTGCCCTTGTCTAGACGTGCAATGACGGTGCGCTCGAACAAGCTCTTGCTTATGTTACGAGCAATATCTGCTGGGCTAGTGACCCATGACTGTCCCTCAATGATCTTGCCGTCGCCGAGTGAGATATTGATATTTTCTGCGAGAAGGTCGCGTCTTAGTAGAGGAAACAAATCGCGAATTCGAGGGGAAGCGTACCGCGGGGCTTTTGGGCGACTTCCTCATCGTACTTTGCCTTCAACTTCTCGCTGCGAGAGATTAGCCTACTACGTAATGCCATAGATAGCGTACCTACAAGATCTGTATGCGGTGGTCGATATATGCCGGAGCAGGCTCGAGCATGAGAGGTCGACCATCACTGTCTCCGCCTTTGGCCTTTTTCTCCTTCTTTGGCTTTGGCGCCTTTTGTTCTGCTGATACTGCAAGATTCTTGACACCATCGACCGCCTGATTGACGGCGTCTTTTACCGCTTCCGCCATCTTTGCTGTTGCTTGTTAAGTCGGAAGCGTAGCAGGTCAATATATGCGTAGCTCTGAGTCAAGCAGTGCCCCAAGGGCTATGAATCAGA
>TARA_R110002003_G_scaffold97_36_pt1 | contig 57533 bp, 59 predicted proteins | sample TARA_R110002003 | Tara Oceans TARA_R110002003 (sample SAMEA4396441) | marine metagenome | biome: Westerlies Biome; feature: [SRF] surface water layer (ENVO:00010504); material: water (ENVO:00002006), including particulate matter (ENVO:01000060) such as... | depth 5 m | reverse complement strand
ATGCGAGGAAGCTGACAGAAGCTCTGGAGGAGTTTCAGTCGGAGTTTGAGCGGAAGCAGGAGGTGCAGCGACAGCAGCCTGGACTCACAAGATCAGCTTCGGCCACCCAGCTAGAGCCAAAAACAAAAAGGGCCACCCTGCCGCCCGTGCGGAAGAGCGACCCTCTGATCGACCCATTCCAGCCTTCAGTCGAGAAGCAGAAGTATCTCTCGAGAACGCGGCCGTCATGGCTCCCACCAAAAAATCCAAAGGAGGAAAAGAAGCACCTCAAAGAATACCAAAAAATGTTGGCTCGAATTGAGGAGGCTGGTACGTTGAAGTGCAAGGCTTCTCGTCAACAAGTAGCTAACCATACCAGAACGCCTCGAAGCTCAGCGCGCACAAGACGAAGCCCTCGCCCGCGAGAAGGCCACTCGCATCAAAGCAGAGTACTGGTCCACCCTGCTCCTCCCCAACTGGGCCACCGAAATGACAAACTCCGAACTCCGCGCCTCACACCGGAAGATGTGGTGGAATGGCATCCCGCCGCGGTTGCGTGGCCCAGTCTGGCAAAAGGCAATTGGAAACGATCTCGAAGTTTCGGAGACAACATACAACATCGCATTGGAGAAGGCACAGCGGGAAATCAAGCAACTCGGCTACGAAGCGCTCGGAGGCCGGTATGCACAGATTGTCGAGGGATGCAGGAGTGTATGGCCCGAACTCAAAATGTTTGGTGCAAAGACTTCACAGGAGACGGACGACGAACAGCCATTCCACCAGGATCTGGTACACGTGTGCCTTGCATACTCAACCTATCGATCCGATATATCACATCAGAACAGCGGCATTCACCACATCGCCGCACTACTTCTTCTCAACTTGCCGGCACCACAAGCTTTCATCACGCTATCGAACCTCCTCAACCGCCCACTCCCACTCTCGTTTCTCGTCCAGGATCCCAACGCAATGCACGCCGCATACTCGACCACGCTCCACGCTCTGCACAAGAAATCGCCATTACTTGCCCAACGTCTTGAGTCCCTGCGCGTAGAGCCTCGAGACTACCTCGCGGCAATGTTCAGCTCGCTATTCTGCTGCCGGTTGGGCGTCGAGCACGCCGCTCGAGTCATGGACGTGTATGCCATCGAGAGCGACAAGATCCCTCCTCGCGTTGCCGTTGCAGTCATGTGTGTGCTGGAGGGCAGCTGCGTGGAGGGCGACGCCGAACACGTCGCAAAGATGCTCAGGGAGAAGGAGGTCGATATGGAAGTCGAAGAGTTCATGGCGAGAGTGTATGAGGCGGGGAAGAGCGGATAGGGTAATACTAATACATGGCCATGGAAGTGTTGTATAAACAAGGATAGGAACGACGATCACCACGAAATCACGCAGCGCATTCGATTCTAGAGCTGCCCGAATCAAGCATTTTTCAGAGCATACATGGTGTTATTGTTGGTTTCTTGCGCCTCCTGGAGGACGGCGTTGTTCTACTGTATAGCTTTTCATTCATGTACATGGTTCACAGTAAATGTAACTTTTAGCTCTTGGATGCGAAAGCCAGGAGAGCGAGTCGCTGAATACAGTATTCAAATCAAATACAATGTTCAGAACAGATAGCTTGACTGCAACAAACATCATCTTCGAAAGGCTGTGTCTCCCTCCGCTACCCCGGGCAATAATATCTCATTTCCACCTTCAAGTACGACAACGCTACTCAACCTCGTCACCGGACCCTGAACCCCGCAGCACGTTTCACAGCATCGTGGGGTTTCCTGGTGACATACGAGGCGTGGCGTGGCGCAGCTGAGAGGGCGCGGGCGCTAGAGTTTCAGCGACACGGGACGGGCGAGGCGTGAAGCCGGGGCGAACGGGTTGGTGGATATGAGATGTTCGGGAATGGAGGGCCTTGTTCGGAGATTCGGTGTGCTCTAGTAGTGCGCGTTGAGATGGGAAGATGATGGTTTGATGTGTCAGCGGTTGGTGATGTGGGTGCATGGTGCTGCAGGTATGGAAATGGTGAGAAGTTTTGAGATTTCAAAGTGTTTGTATTGAAGAGACGTGGTGAGTTAGGTGAGTAGAGAGGTGCTGAGCTGAGCTGGCGGCGCGTGTGTGCTGGCGAAGCCGCTCTGATATACTTACTTGCGGATGTACGAGGTTGATGCATTGAGTGCTCTTCCTTACCTTCGACTATTGTTCGCTACGAGACCTGAAAGCCCAAATTTGCCGCGAGCGTTCAACCAGTATTGTCGTGATGACTTGAAACCATTCGTGAGGCAGTTGCTAAGACTGTTTCTACGTCGTCTTATTACCGCGACGAGTTCTGTAGCAGATGTTAGTAACGACTCGCTCCGTAATCCTATGATGAAAGAAGGGAAATTCAAATTGGCTCAGATCACAAAAGTCTCGCACACCGTAACCACGCCTTGGGGTTTTCTGTGCGCAGTATCTGCAGGCGCACCCGTGGTTGATTAGACCAACGGACTACCTCGTCATCACTGCCGATTGCGAAGAGAGAAATAGATCGACTTACTTGAGGGTGGATACGTCTGTGAGCGAGGGGATCAGTGTTGAAAAGCCCGCGACCTATATCATAGCTGAGGAAGCGCGAGACACAGTGCGCTAGAGACGGCGGGAGAAGCTCTGAGCCAGATGGTGCTGCGCAGCAGACGTATAGTTCAAAGTGGATATCGTAGGAGCGGCTCGTAGAAAACGAGGTGAGAAGTTGTGTGGTGATAGGTGAAGAGGGTTCGAGTTCGTGGGTTGCTGTTATTGTGACCTGAGCGTCCGTCCCCAAGCGGCTAGAACGACCCACTTTTACGACATACAGGTCTCACAACACGCTCGACACCCTGGAGTCACCACCGGTGCGTACATATCTTACCCTTTTGATGTACCGGAAATTCGACGGTCGAGATATATACTGTGCAATGCTACACGGAAAACGCTCAAAAGCTAGACCATGTTCTGCTCGGAGCACCGAAACAGCTGAGATCAGCATGCAGCGAGCGAGCGGGACAGCGTAGAGGCCTACCGAAGGGCAAATGCAGTCAACGCATGTGTGGCACCGAAAAAGAAGGGCTTCTGGTTGTGTGCTTGTGGGCGCAAGAAGGGAAGCCTCAGTTCGCGTGCTGCGTTCGCCGATTAAATTGCCAAAGTGAGCTGGCAAGAGGCCTGCCTAATCGGGACGTGAGTTCGCGAATCGCGATCCTGGTATAAAAAAGCTGGGAGACCGAAACACCAGAAGAGCTACAAGTGTGTGAGTGAGTAACAAAGAGGGATTGCAACTGTCCTGATTAATAGTCACGTTCATGAAGAAAATGCTGAGTGGACTGCCGAGGGTGGGTGTGAAAGGAAGGAGTTATGTCAAAGATCTAGTGAGCGCGTTGACCTTGTAGAGCATCTGTATCGGATCCTCAAGAGCAGTAGCAGTGCCCACCAACACCAGGCCTCGTGTTCATTTGCAGCTGAGCTCAATAACTGATGGCCCGCAGCGGTCTCGCCAAGCCAGCGCCTGCGTAGGTACTCTCGAGGCGTCCTCGTCGTCCCTTGAGTGCCGCACAAGACCTTCAAGATCAACTTTGCTCGAACGACTTGTCACATCAGCCCTCCATCGGCATGGTCAGCTCTACCCAGGACCAAATTCCACAATTGCGCTTGAGCCTCGTGAGCGAGCCGTGCTGACAACAAAGTAGGCAATTGTGTTTGCCTTGTGAAATAACCCGACCCCGGACTTAAAACCACCCTCTCTTTTCCCCCGCACAAACTACCCAACCGTACGTTCACTCTTCATTGGAGTTCTCAGGTTGAAGGGCTGCAACCACGTTTCAGCCTTGCCGTGGTAGCCTAGCGCCCTGTACTACTACTTCGTACCCCCAGCCTGGAGGACGAGAGACTCATTGCGCGATTTACACGATTGGACACAGCACACCGCCTTGGAGGTGGTAGCTGGCTGTCTCTCTTCTGTTGCCCGATTTGGGTATTGAGACATGTAATGAGGAAGGCTGCGGCGTCCGCGGGAAGATGTACGCGTTCGGACCGGCCAAACAATATCTCCAGAGGCCGACATTACCACGAGGTGTGTGAGCTTTGTTAGCAAGTAATATGTGCTGTTGAAGGGTATGCATAAGAGTTGGAGACTATTTTGGGCGGAAAAGCTGATGCATGGTTGGCAAGCGAAATACCGACATCTGACTGAGCTCACATATTCAGGACTTGATTACATGTTGTTCAAATTACGTCCTTCCTCCGCGTCATCGGAATGGCTGATTCCCTCAGGAAACGGGATTACCCAATCGCATCGCTCTCTCTGTTTACCCAGTGCATGTTCCCGTGGGGCTTCAGCTGCAGCACAGCCCGAATGACGAATAGCGTGGCGCTCATGTACGAAAGTATATTTCCAAAAGCGGCACTGCAGCTTGAAGTGATGCAGAAGAAGGCGACGAGGCTCTGCTTGTGTCGAGTATAAAAGCCCCTCGACGAAGACGGGAAGCGACTCAGTTCCCTCAGGGGTGGAGGAGACTTGTGCAGAGCGCAATGAGTTGCAGCTTCAACAGCACATTTGAAATCGCAGTCGGCATCACATATGCCGCTTTCGAAACCATCATCGAAGTATGCCCGACGACATACCTCCGGTAAGCGCATTGCCTCTTCCTCTCCCTCACTCCTCGACACCGTTGACCGGACCTGTTCAGACCAGACCCAGGCGGCTCCATGATGCCCTGGTTTCTCAGCTTAGTCCTCCTTCTTTTTCACTTGCCCGCCTGCGTGATCCGCGCCGTCAAATGGGAGTCCGCACAGTATCTAGCCCTGGGTCTCGCGGTCCTTGGTATCGCTCTCACAGTCCAAGCCTTCGTCAGCACGGCACTCAGAGCCGAGGAAGTTCTGGTCTGGATGCCATTGACGCTGGTGCTGGATGTGGGTGCTATGCTGCAAATGGTGATGCTCATTTTGGAAAAGCACGATGAGCGATTATTGCCCAAGGAACTGCGCCCGGCGAGGCCAAGGAGGGGTTCGAGGGTTTTATGGGATGCGGTTGGGCGTTCTGTGGGGAGGGTGAGAGGGAGGATAGTTGGGCGGCCGGACAATGGGGACGAGAGAGGGAGGAATGGTACGTGACTTTCTGCTCAAGTTGACTTGGGATCTGAGGCTGACGTGCCATGTAGCTCCGCAGATGCAAGAAGTTGATCATGCGCTTCTGGTGCCAGCAAGGCATGATCAACGAGATGACAACGAGCAGACCGACAGTCACCATCCGGACGCCGTGCGCTATGCGATCGTCGCCCTCGTCGCATTCGTATTTCTTCTGATGCTCCTTGTCCTGCAACTATACGGTCTCCACGCCGCCGTGGTTGGACGTCGACAAAATGATCTTCGAGTGAAATGGTGCTCGCCCGCCTTTCGAGATTTCGCCGTTGCAGTCACCACCGGTGATTGCCAAAAGTACGAAGTCCTCGACAGCAGCAGTAACGGAATTGGCTGCGTCTCTCTACCAGGCGATCAGCAGCGGGACTGGCTACTCGGTACCATCATTGCTCTGTCCACGGCCCTCGTGTGCCAGGTTCTCGACACGATCCTCATGCTGTTGACCGACAGCAAGACCAAGTGGCGCGCCGTGAAGGTTCAGCGCCCGTGGCTGACCATGTTTGGAGGCGTTATCATGCTAGTAGTCCTGGTCGTATTTGGTGTATTCAATGCGAAGGACTTGCCCAAGGGTGTAACGGAGACGGTTTGGATCTATAGAAAGGAGGCATCGCGAGCGATGGGAAGGGTATGTCGCGGCAAGCTTGATCCACCAGGACTAAGAGGCGTTATGATTGGGTATATGGACGGGTTGTTCGAGAGCTGGGGTCGAGTATATCATGGGCATTGAGGGTCCGGTACCTTTCTCTGCCGAGCTTGCTTTCAGCGAGACGAATCCCCACTCTTGTAGTTACACTTGGATGTTCTTTCGCCGTAGGGTACGCGATATGTTTCTCTATGAACCATCTTGCTAGATGGCTTGCTTTCCTTGGCGTTGTCCTATTCCAACAGATCGCTCGACATACCAGGACACGCTTCACAAACAGCGCGTCACCAAAAATCCAAACTATGATGCAGGCTGTCAGTGATCATAGAATCCCTCGATACTGAAGATGTGAGTTCCAGCTTGCGCAATGTAGCCGTCAGCTCCGGCATAGAAATGCTGCACCGTCGAGGCACTGTTGTCATTGTCAGACAGACTCGCAGAGGTACGCACTTGAAGTCGATCTCCCGCTGACCGCAGCACCCGTTTCCCTGAATAGCGTCTTGGCAATAACCCACTCCTCGCAAGGTCCGCCACTCGGAACAAGCACCAGTCATGGTATGCTTGAGGGCATGCTCTGTGCTCCTGAGTCGTGAAGTATTCTCATAGCAGCGTATACGATTACGGAGGTCGAATTGTACTGTGAAACGGTCGTTCTCGTTTTCGTTCCTGGCGCGTTCTCGCTGGGATGATGGTACGATGCATGGGCAGAGACTTTCGGCCAATTATGCAGGGGCGGAGATTACGAGGTTGGACATGACGAAGGTGAGGGTATCAAGGATGAGTTTCTGGAGACAAGAGATGAGCGCGATTGGAGTGTAGCCTCTCTCAATTGCAGAGGCAGTGCTCGATTGTGTTTGCACTGAATGCTCTACCCAGCGTCGGGTCTTCTCTACTCGAATGATGTATGAACATTACGCTCCGTCGCGCCATGCATGTACATATGACAGAGGCGAATCATGCCTCATCCCCAAAACGCCGTGCCAAAACCCAAATGATGTGTTCAAAGGACCAAGAAGAGCCGATGCTGAAGATAGCACAGCCACGAAGAAACAATCGAATGATATCTACATGATCAGAACAATACATGGACAGCTGAAGGGGATATCGAGAAATGGGACTGTGGAGAAAGTATGCAATGTCGTGACGGGTGCGCGAAGGACGGTGGTATTGCGAGCCTGGCTGTTGTTAGTGCTAATTTCCAGGCAGAGGACATTTGGTTGACGTACTTATTGCAATGCTGCCCAATCCGAACTCAACTATGTGGAATCTCTTTGCTCTTGCCCTGGCCAGCCCATACGCCGCCGCCGACAGCACGCGAGATGCCCACACCGAGGCCCACCGCCGCCGCGACGACGAGGAGAGCGATGACGATCTTAGCCCACAGTCTCTGCTTGCTGGTCAAGTTCTTGAACAGATTGCAGCCACGCGTGCGCTTGTATGTCTTCCGCTGGTCGATGACGGCCTGTCTTGACGGCCACATGGTGCACTCCTTGACCCTGCCATCGACTGACGACTTGGGCTGTTGTGTGGTGGCGGCGGAGAGAGGTGCACCGGCCTCGAGGTCGCGCTCAACAACATCGAGGTGTGTCTTGCTCTGGGGAGCACTGCTCGCGTCCATGGAGCGACGTGCCTCGGGGTGCTTGTAGAAGGCCGAGTATGGGTTCGACGAGTCGACGGCCATGTCCTTCTTAGCTAGCTCTGCCGACGTCGATGACATGGTTGACTCGGTGGAGGGAGGGGAGCGGAGGGCTGGTTGCGGCTTGATGGGGCTCGCAGGTCTCTCAATGGTGACGCCAAAGGTGACGGGCTCCTGTTTCTCGTTTGCTGCCATTGTGACGTAGCCGTGGGCGTTGCACGCGGGGAGGACAGTGTTTGAAGCGTGAACGTGTCAGGGCCGCAAAGGGACTGGTCGTCAGGAGGACCCTTTCCGCGCGGGTTGCTGCAGATGCAGTGGATGCTGCGCGGACGGACGTTGTGCGACTTGAAAAAGTCGAGATGGGATCACGGCAGGTATGGCATGAGGCTCAGGTGATGGTGTCGATGGTCACTGCCGTGCGGTCTTCAGCTGCGAGTACGAGGAAGGAGCGACAGGCGGTGCAGTTGCGGGCGAGGAAGGAGCACTGGTGACAGGAGTAGCTGGTCGGCCGGCGTGCGTCAACTACAATTGCTGCGGGGCAAGAGAAGAGGGAGATGAGGCTACACTGAAGGGAAGCTCTCTACCAAAAGAGCGGCGCGGGTGGGAGGAAGCGTGGAATATGAGCGCACCCTATCTAGGGCTTGGTGCTGGCTGGAGGTCTGTGTGAATTGGTGGTTCCAAGCTTGGATGAGGATCGGAGCCGCTAGCTTGTTGGGGCCTTGTTCCCTGCGCTGCGTGCTCGCGCCACAGCTCTCATTTGACAGATTCCCCCCCGATATATCGATGCCCTGAGCATAATGTCGCACTGCGCTCGCCCTCTCATCAAACTCATGCCTTGGACTCTGCCCTCGACGCGTTCTGAGCCTCACAGCGATGTCTGTCCGCCCCCGCGCTCGCCAGCTCATCCCGACTGAGCATGCGGCTGCTGCAGGCCATGATGCTCTCTTCAAGCGTCCCTGACGATTAAACAAAGCCATCGACCAAAGAGGCTAAACATGACTGAGGCCCAGATTCTATTCTGCACCACTGGGGCCGGGACGATCTTGGCTCAACAGATCTAGTCCTCGCACGGCTAAAGCGTGCATGGGAGCACTTGCTTGGGCTGCCAGAAGACTCGTTGCCCACGCGGAGCGGCTGGCCGAGCTCGCCTTGGGGCGGTAGCTTGTTCGTCGTGCAGACGACTAACCTGCTGTTCTGGGCGTGACGTTCGCAGCCGCAGCCATGGCCATCCAGACGTCTGGCAGCGCCGCCATGATGCCTTTGTTATTCGTTGTCGTTCGGTCTCTCCGCATTTTGCTGATTAGCGCTGCACAGCCAGAGGCGAAAGACGGAATCTGCCGAGCATCTGGAACAACAATGCTTTTGGAGTTAGACACTGCAACACCATGTGCCGGGAAGATAAGGTCGAATCCCAAGCAACGCGTACCAAGCGCTCCATATGCAACATGCAAACGTCGCTAGACGACCGTCGAGGAACAACAGCGCAATCAACGCTAGAATGGCGCACCCAAATGCCGCTACAAACGCCTGACCATGCACCTGTGTGATCTCCCATCAATCACACGTCTTTTATCTCGACCCATTGGGCCGGTAACCGCCAAAACTGCCATTTAACCAACACCAACACGGAGTACTCTACTGCTCCCCAAAGAAGTCCTCGCGCCGGATCCCACTACGTTCGCACATGCCTCTGAAAATTCCGCCCTGGTTGTAGAGATTTGCCGGCGTGTCGAGTTCTGCGATCTGTCCCGCATCCATGACGCAGATGCGGTCGTAGTCGATGATCGTCTTCAACCTGTGTGCGATGCAGAGCAAAGTCTTTCCCTTGAATCCATTCTTCATAGATGTTTGAACGAGCGCGTCGGTCTCGAAGTCCACACTACTTGTCGCTTCGTCACAAACGATGATTTGAGAGCCGCGAACAAGGGCTCTGCTTAGTGCCTAGAGCAACAAGTCAGTGTCTGTATCACGCGCAAAAGCAAAATAGAGCGGCTCCACATACTAATAATTGCCGTTGGCCAAGACTGAAATTGAGACCTGAATAGTTGGGTTAGCATTAGCGTTAGGAGGTGCTTCGTCGAAAGTTTAAGACTCACCCTCCTCATCAACCTGCGAATCCAAGTGGATCCTACCTCCCGTATCCTCCATCGTTGACTCGTTCGACACCAAGTTAGCCTGTCTAAGCGAAGCCCACAGCTCAAGATCAGAATGCTCATGGAACGGATCTAAGTTCGAGCGAATCGTGCCCTTGAACAGCGTGGGATCCTGAGGAATGATTGCCAGCTTCGAGCGCAAATCATGGAGACCAATCTTGGCGATGTCTACACCATCAATGACGATAGAACCTCCTGATAGCTCCTGAAGACGGAACAGCGCGCTCATGATGGAAGACTTGCCGGCTCCGGTGCGACCGACGACGCCGATGCGCTCGCCCGCGTGGACGTGCATGTCTAGACCCTTGAGGACGAGTGGGAGGCCTTCGCGGTATCGCATTTGCACGTCGTTGAAGACGATTTCGCCATGCTCAGGCCATGTTGGTCTGACCTCGCCCATGTGTAGTGGCGCCTCCTCTTCAAGCTCCGTACCGTAGTGGTGGATGCGCTCCGTCGAGTTCATGTTGTTCTCGACTTCAGCAAGCTGACGAACGGTAAATTGAATCATCTGCACAATAGTGAGAATGTACGAAAGGACCAAGCCGGCGATACTCGGGTTGACTGAGAAACGGCTCGTCACGACAAGGACACCGGTGGTGAAGACCAGCAAGATTCCGACGATATCAAGGCGTACACTGAGCCAGCGTTGGTTAGCAAAGGTCAGGTAGTATGCAGAGTTCATGTCGTCGACAGCGTCTCTGACCGAGCGCGAGAATTGATCTTGCAGGCCGTATGCGCGAATGGTAGCGGTCCCCATGACAGCCTCGCCGAAGCGGGCGAAGACTGTGCTTCGTAGCACTGCTTCGTGTCGCTTGACTTCGCGCGCGGACGATCGGTAGTAAGCGGCGGAGAATAGGAAGATGAGGAACAGTGGTCCTAAGGCAATGGCATAGTAGTAATAGTAGGACACAATGAGGATGAAGACCCTGCATGATGGTCAGCCTAGTCACATGAGGAAGGCTCGATGACCGCTTCGAGAAACCTTCCTAGGAAAGACCACGTGATGAAAAACTTACGAGATGATCATGGCCAGCGTCAAGAAGTACATGCGCATGGAGTCGGTGATCGTGTTGTCCAGGACATCGATATCCTTACTAAAGCGATTCGTTATGCGACCAAGCGGCGTCGTGTCGAAGAAGGACATTGGGGCGCGAAGTACACGGGTAATGGCTCTGTGGAGCATCGTCTTGCCAGCTCGAGTGCCGAAGACCGCTACAGCCCAGGAGAACAGGAACATGAACAGAGCCTGACTGAATCCAAAAGCAGCATACGCGCCAATATATGCGCCCTCGTTGTAGCCGAACTTGTCTGAGGTCCAGTAAGAGAGCCAGAGTGAGGTGACGATGTTTGCGCCTTGGGAGAGGATGAGTAGCCTGTGTCAAGGTCAGCCGGGTCTCCATCGATACTTGTGCAGAACTTACGTGAGTACGAGCGGACCAACCCATATGCCGCCGCCAGCTCTAATGTACGCCATCCAAACGCCCCAAGACACACTCTTTGTTGCACGATCTTCCACCTGCATGAGTGCTACGGCTTTCTTCTGTCTCTTTGCTGTTCTCTGAGCATCCTTCTTGTCGCCTTTGACATCTTCGACAATCTCCTCAGCTGTCTCGTCCTCCTCGGGCTCTTCCTCCTTCTTCGTGCTTTTCATCAACTGCTGGAACCCTTCGTTGTTCGACATCAACTTTTCAAACGTATCGACAGCTTGCACACGACCTTCCTCCACCCAAATGATCCTGTCACATCGACTCAGAACGTGGAGCTGATGGGTTGCGAGGATTCGACACTTGTCTTTGAGCAGGCCACAAATGGCGTTGTCCATGATATGCCGGCCAACGTGTGCGTCGACAGCGCTCAACGGGTCGTCCATCAGGATGATGTCTGCGTTGAAATAGATCGCACGTGCAATGTTCATACGCTGCTTCTGGCCTCCTGAAACTGTAATACCACGTTCGCCAATCTCGGTCTTGTCGCCAGCAGGAAGCATGTCAAGATCGGCACGGAGGGCACAAGCATCCACCACTTCGTCGTACCACGCTTGGTTGAAGTCCTTGCCAAAGATGATGTTCTCACGGACAGTAGCATTCTGAATCCAGGCGTATTGCGGGCAAAATGCGCGGGAAGCACCCATTACGACTTCTCCAGCCGTCCTGCGCATGTCTCCGGCGAGTGCCGCAAGTAGAGAGCTCTTGCCAGAGCCGACACTACCAATGATTGCGACCAACTCGTTCCTACCAAAGGTAAGATCAATGTCCTTGATTTCAAAAGGCTTCTCTTCCTCAACAGCTGTGACGTCCGAAGCTGTGGGAGTTGTGGTTCCTTTTCCGGACTGTTGCATCTGCATGTTTGCTGCCTTTTCCTTTTTCTCTTTCTTCATAGCAGCTTTATTGCCTGGAGGTCCTCCCGGGCCAGTTGGCGTATCTTCGGCATCTTGTGTAGGATGTCGCTCCCAAGTAAAGTCAGCATGCTTGATAACCACCGCATCCTTGGCGTTGTAGTCCCAAGTAGCACTTTCTTCAGCTTCCTCGGCAAGCAGGAACTCTTGAATGCGCTTGATTGAAGCATTGGCATCGATGACCTGGCCGATAACGAGCGGGAGGAAGTTGAGTGGAATACGCATGGAGTTGAACAGCGCGAGCGACGAGAAGATCGGCGCAGGGTCGAGGTTGCTATTGACTTGCGAGTAGGTGATGAACGAGATCATGGACGCGAAAACAGGCATCGACATTCCCACCGCGAGAATGGCATTTCGAATTGTCAGCAGGATCTGTATCGCGTGAATCTCCTTCTTTCGGATGTTCTGAATGCGCTCGAGAAAGCTTGTCTCCCAGCCAAAGTACTTGACGAAGCGGACTCCTTGCAGAATCTCTTGTGTCAAGCTCACACGCTGATCCGTAATTTTATTGATGGCCACTCTGCGTCGGAAGAGCACCTTCACAGCTTGTCCGAGCAGAGGCATAGCAACGAGGATGAGGCCGAGTCCGGGAAGAGCGCTGTACGTGAGGTTGACAAGTAATAGGGCAGTCGTAACAAGGATACCGATGGGCGCCGTCCAGATCATATGGAAGAATCCGCTAGCTTGATCAACACGATATGTGTCGGTGGACATCAAATTAACGATTCGACCATTGCCCCAGCCTTCACCATCGCCAGCAACACCCGCAGCCCCTTTCGGTGCATCCTCCTTTTTCTTCTTTCCAAGCATTTTCTTGTACCACTTCACTTCTTCCGGACTGCCTGGTTTGATATCTGGAGGTGGTGCCGCAAGCAGCGCCTTGCCGCCTGCTTTTGCTCTGCCCGATAGCTTCATAGCCTTGTTGAAGATCAGCGCAATAAGGACTCCTCTCGCTTCGCCACCTATCATCATGCCGCGATACATAAAGTGGTTGGTCGCCATGCTTTGCAGCATTTGTAGGCAGGTGATGGCGACAACGAGCCCAAAACCCTCTCCAAGATTCGGCGCAGGAGAATTCGATCGCTGGGCAGCATACGCTTTGACGGCGAAACTGATCAAGTAACGAAGCACGAAGGGTGCTATCGATTGGATGATAGACGCGCTGAGTTGGCATAGACCACCGATTATGAATTCCCATTTGAAAGTGTCAAACATTGCCCCGAGAAGAGGTCTCCTCTTCCCTTGTTGCCGTCTTTGTTGGAAAGCGACCTCAAGCTTCTGCGCCAAAACGTCGGCGCTTCTGTTTGGGTTGACAGACCAGATATCATTCTTTTCGAGCGGTCTCTTGTAACCCACGTTCATTAGAGGCTGCATCCAGTGCCAAGTGAGTCGGCTGAAGAAGCTGGCAGTGTGTTCTGGACAGACTTCTCGCGTCTTCGGCAACGGTGGTATCGGACCCCATTTCAACGGATTTGTGCGGTACCATTTTCTTCGTCGCAACGAGCTCTTTGCATCTGAATCGTCGCTGATATCTGTAAATGCACTAGTCCCGCTTTGCAGTCTTGATAATGTGCCTCGCGTGCTTTGGGTATCGACATTGGCCTCCAGATCCTTGCCGCCTTTCTCGGTCCTGATAGCCTCGTATCGTCTATCGTCTTCTGGCTCAGCCTCTGCAGGCTCCTGTACTGCCGCTTGGGGGTCCACTAATCCAAACTCTTTTTCTTTGTGCTTCTCGTCAAGGGACGAGGAAGAATTCGACATGGCTGAGGATCAGCCGTCGGCAACTGGACTGCCGAGCGCAAGAAGGCGGCGTTGAGCCGATATCCGCTGAATAGCTGACGCTGTTGCTCTTACCTGTTGTGCAAAGTGGAAGCGACCGTCAACTGGAAATCGTGAAATGAAGGTAAGCGCGACCAGCAAATGCAGAAAATCGTGGCAATGACATGGCTGCATGCCGTTCATAAAGCAAGTGGTGACCACTCCAAGCCGAAACTAGTGTACGGTCGAAAGACCGGAGTTAAATTCGCCTACCATCCATGACGCGAAAACGATGCATAACCTGGGGTTTGCTAAGCATCAAAGGGTAGTCTGCGCCTTCGGACATGATTGTCCTCCGACGAGCCGACCGCTGTACGACGACTTGCCGCGGCTGTTACGCCGCCAAACAGTCAAAGATCCTGCAATCCCAGAAGCGATTCCAGTAGCGATTCCAGTACATGCGACCAAAACAAGAGATCGCGCCTCTGCAACTCGGGTTGACAGCTGTCTCTAACAACGTCTTTCCGCGGATTGAGGTAACCCGGACTGCGTATCGACACGCAAACCAAACGTCCCTTGGATCGGGAAGAGTGGGGCCATCGTTTGCTAGCGGAGACGGCAAAAATGTCCCCATTGTGCCGATTCCGATTACTCGCTTCATTTGACCGAGCATAACATTGGTCCGCTACCGCTCTGTTGACAGTATGGAGCAGTGACTGCATATTGTTGCCTAGGGATGTGTAGACACGGCCTGGATGCCCATTGCGTCTCACCGACATTTTCACGACTGCAGGTGCTGGCCTCTCCGTGTTCGAGAGCATCTTATTCGACTACGTAATCATTCCAAGAATACCGCCCGGTGCGGCGAACGATTTGTGATCAGACCCAGACTCTCTGGGCTTCTTCGCCTCTTGATAGAACGTATGAAAGCTTTCGTGCTCTTTATGAGTTCGTCAAACAAACGCCGGCATCCGGGCGAGATCAAGCCTTCCACGTTGCTAGTACGATCATCGGCTACATGCCACATTGTGCTGCAAGTGACTTCTTCAGAGATATCACACTGGTCCGGGTGGGTCGTGACTTGTCGATGGCAACCTTCCCCAGATGCTCAGATTGGCTGGTCAGCATCGGCGCCTTCAATCCTCCGATGGCCTGTCTCCTCAAATAAAAACCTGGACGAATGGAAAACGTCGGATGGCTGTTTGAGGGATGTGTGTGTAAGACAGCAGGGCCAGGACTGCGATCATGAAGCAGAGTGAGGTTCGACGTTGGAATCGGAGCGAGGCACAACCAGGGAAGCCCGGCCCCTTTGAAGCTTATTTTCAAGAAGCAAGCGACGTTCATTCCTTCGCCCTTTGAATGATCAGGAGTCAGGCCGAGACAGAAATTCAAAGACGCTGCGGTGGATGAGGCAACGCCTATCATCAGTGACAGAAGCTGTCAGCACTACTCGAATGTGGCTCAGCGTCAGTGTCTACCATAAGAAAACCATGCGAGCACAAGACATTCACTGCAGAATACAACCATCATTGCGACAGACATGTATTTATTTATCGTGTTCTCATTTGTGTTTCGGTCGGCATTAAACCTGCAAACCAGCTAGTGTATGATACACACTTCCTTCGCGAGGCGATATCTCCCTTTATCTGCAAAAATTCGGTCTAAAACGCCGCAGCTGTACGCAGTCAATCCCTAGCAACCAGAGGGTATCATGAAAAGACGAGCGTCTTGGTCAGTTGTCTACGCCAATATGAACATTCTTCTCGCCTGGAGGGAGGACTTCTTCTTCCCTCTTTCCCCCTAATTTGGGTAGTTCCTCCATCGCTTCTTTGATGATAGACAGAGCAGCGTCAATCTCTTCGTCGGTGATGACGAGTGGCGGGGCAAGGCGGATGATATTCTGGTGGGTGGGTTTCGCCTGGGCATAGGGTCAGTATCATCTATCAACTGGCATTTTTTCAGTGCTGGGAGAGTGTTCGTACCAGTAAGCCCTTCTCTTTGCAAAGCATGCAAAGGTCCCATGCGCTATGGCCGTTTGTCTTGCTCTCGTCGATGACAATAGCGTTCAGCAGACCCTTGCCCCGGATCGTAGTAATCATTGGATTGTTGATATTCTTCAGGCCTTCGCGGAACTTCTGGCCCAGTGTCTCCGCTCGCTCGACCATGTTCTCTTCCTGGATGAGTTCTAGAGCACGGATTGCAACCGCAGAGCCTAGGGGATTCCCGCCGTAGGTAGAGCCGTGGGTGCCAGGCTCGATGGTGAGCATCACCTCTCTCGAGCCCAAGACGCATGACACTGGGTACATCCCGCCGGAGATCGCCTTTCCGAGCAGAACCAAGTCAGGCTTGATGCCAGACCACTCGTGGCAGAGCATCTTGCCCGTACGTGCGATACCAGTCTGAATCTCGTCGCAAATCAAGAGAACATTGTGCTTGTCGCAGAGCGCTCGAACTTCGCGTAAATAGCTGTCATCAGGTACGACGATTCCTGCTTCGCCTTGGATGGGCTCTACCAGGAACGCTGCAGTGTTCTTGCCGTGCCTTTCAAGCACATCTCGCAGATCGTCGACGTTGTTGTAGCGGATAGGCTTGCCCGTCGCAGGGCACACACTCCCGATGCCAGGAAGGTAGGGTCCGTAGTTGTCGCGTGACTCGGGGTCCGTCGACATAGTGATGGCCGCGAACTGAATCACGTCGTGTTAGTCAAGCGCATCTTCTGCTCTGGATTTGACTTACTGTTCTGCCGTGGAAGTTCTCGGTGACGGAGAACACCAAGGCCTCGTTTTGTGGAATGCCCTTAACCTTGTACCCCCATTTGCGCGCAACTTTGACCGCAGTCTCGACCGCCTCTGCTCCAGTATTCATTGGCAGGATCATGTCAAATCCAAAGAGCTTGGTAGCATATTCGGCGAAGCGGGGGAATACATCGTTATAGAAGGCTCGACTGCTTAGAGTCAATCGCGACGCCTGCTCGGTCAATGCCTTGACAAGCTCGGGGTGGCAGTGGCCTTGGTTCACAGCGGAATATGCTGAGAGGAAGTCCAAGTAGTGTTTGCCTTCAGGATCCCACACGCTGGTACCGCTAGCACGCGAGAAGACTGTTGTATGTTAGTTCGCTGCGCCTCCGCCTCATGTGGTTACATACCGATTGGTAGTGGGTGGTAGTTGTGAGCCGCGAATTCGGCCTCCGCACTTATTGCTTCCGATGTCGAGGAAGAATGGTACTTTGCAGGTTCCGGGGTGCCTGTGGGGTGGAAAGAGCGCGCAGTAGGCTTCAAGGCGGTGCCATTGCTAGCTGCCGTTGTGTCGGGTTGAATTGCGCCTGGAGCCATGATTGTCGCCGTGTTACAGCCCGTCGATATTTCTGCGGGGCAATCTTGGTGGGGAGAATGTCTTGGTTGATGTTCAGAACGAAGGTGGTCACAGAGAAACCGCAGGTCTTTTATTTTCTGCACGTCTGATTTTGGTGCGCCGACTATAGCCTCTGTTATCACTTAACGGAAAGCTTTCGTAACTCGAAGGGCTGGCGTCGCGTGAAACTGCTTATAGGGATCTGCCAAACGGCCGGCATGCGGCTGACCGCGGCCCACCCAATTGGAGCGCCTTCGATTGGCTCGTCGAAGACGCCCGTGACGCGCAGGGCCGCCATCAGTCGCGCCGAACGGTGGGCAAGAATCGATATCGGAGATGGCGAAGGGATGGAGAGAGAATGTGAAGATGACTCGAGACATATAGGACCAGTGTCACAGGCTCGTGTACCCGGCAAAAGTTACCATGTCCTCGTCGTTCTGCCGATTTGACGCGTGCGCTATTTTATCCCCGCGGCTCGGGCAGCCACTGCTGAGCACTTCACACAACAACATCAATTCTTCAGCATCATGGATCTCACCCGGGTTTGCAGAAGCCACTTCCATGTATCTCTGAAGGAGATGAAAGCCATACTCTAGATCTCTGGAATGCCAAAACATGTGTTCCGGTTCAACCTCGACCTCATACTCCTGAGGTTGGGGGGCTTTCAACCGTGGCAAAGTGACATTGGTCCACGACTACGACGCACCTTATAGTTAGTTGATAAGGCTTCATTTGGGCGATGGGGCCGATTAGGTCGTGGGTATGTGTCAGGTGAGAAACATCACGAAGGCTTGATGCTGTACTTCTCCTTGTCTGAAGGTGCCGACGCCAGATGTTGTCAACGCGACGGTAAGCACCAACACGTCTCTCTGAAGTACACATCGAGTCCTCCCTCTCTACTTGACTTCTTTCTTGGAGAGCTATTTATTGTTGCGCTGCGAAACATCAGATATTTGCAGGTGCTCCTGATATATAATCTCCTCTGCACATATGTCTTTAAAAGCTTTGACAAGTCATAGAGCATGGGCAATTGCCTGACCTCTTAATTACTATCATCGGGGGCACTATGGGTTCTGCCATGAATCTCAAAGAGACTGTTTTGAATTAGGACTGTCCTGAAGCTTTACTATACAATCACGTGCAGCATACTGCCTAAGAAAAACTGCAACGCACATCGTGCTACATTGGTATTGCAAAGATCAGCAATTACACACTATGGCACCCCCTTCACCTTCGTTGCGGGTACCCGCCGTTGGCCCACTCATGTTGGTGTATCAATGCCGTAGGCCGCAGCAATCACTCCCAGCACGTGTGGCGGTGTGTTAACACATGGGCTTCGCCGCTGAAATGTCATCAGTGGTCGATATAGCGGTGAGAGGAGATGACGCGATCATGTCCACTGTTAGTGAGACGGAAGCATATTTAAGGGGACCTATTCCGCTGCCGACACGAGCGAAGACAATTCGAACACTCATCCAAATACACTCTGTCTGATATCCGGAACAATTGGCATTTATTGGAAGGTTGGCACGCTCTCAGCGCTCGCTCGTACAGCATGTGCGATAAAGTCACTAATCGCCATTAGAAGTGCCAAAGACTCTGGCAATGTCGCCATCTTCGAAACGTTCAGATCGCCAGAGACGCGACCTCGCAATGGACAGACTACCGATCCAGAGACGCCACAAGGGATGCTGCAGAGACACAACGCCAGCTATATCTCTGTGCCTCGTGCAATGTCTGCGCTCCTTCACGACCCGCCCGCGACCGCTCTCACCCCATGGGGTCGCCCAATTCGGAAGGCGCAGCCTGCATTGCGGGACTTGTGCCCCACTTAGACTCCCGGAATTGCCTCATATCAGAGGTGAACAGTCATTCTGGAGCTGCTTATCGCGCGATGTGTCGTCTTGGCGCTGTCGCCGTCGACTCCAATCCCTCGACTGTACTTCACCACCTCCACTTCTTCACCCACGCGAGCTCCTGTATCATCGAGTCCAACCACTGTCTTCCCTCGCCATCTTGATCGCAAGTCTCGATCTTCGTCAGGAGAAACATGTCTACAAACAAGGTCAGTCATGCAATTGTGTTTCGCGTTTGCCTGCTTTTGTTGACAGTCCCCGAGTTGAGCACACCCATGAACGGCAAGCTGAATGGCCATCACATGGCCGGCGTTCATGGTGGCAGCCGCTACACGAGCCATAACCCGCTCGAGGCCTTGGAGGCACTGCCGGACGATCGCTCGGATGGTAGTGGCTCCTTGGGTTCACCCACGTCGTCTGGCGGATCAACCTCGCAGAGCGGCTACGCTGGCGGAGTTGCTAGCCTCATATCGCCTTCTCGGGGACAAACTCGAATAGAGTGTCACCAGCGCGTATACAGACATCTGCTGTCCCTGTGCGATCGCTTTGCTAACCATAGCCGTAGGTCACAAACGATCCACCTTCTCAGCAGATGCGCCGCATGTCCGTCAACGCGAGCAACTTGCCCCCCGCTTCACACGCCAGGGGTCGGGTCTCCAACGCAGCAGACTACAGCTCGGGCTCACCGCAGCAGATGAGACCTCCGCGCAGGCTCAACATCAGCACCCAGGGTACTCCTCAGGGACCGCCGTTCACACCTCGACGCGACACGCTCGCCCATCAAGCTGCACCTATGTCCCGAGGTTCTGGTAGGGCGTCCTTCAGCTCCTCTCTTCGCACCCCCACTATGCTCCAGGACCCCGATGCATCATCACTGACAGGAGTTCCCGAGGTCCTCGCTGTTCAAGAGATCGCATTTCGCCAGGGACAGCATGACCATGGCGTCGCTCGTGATCGCCTTCCATCTAGTCCCTTTGCTAAGCATTTCGATCAGGTTTGGGCCCAATTCTACGTCTTCGGCAAGGAGTTCGGCGGAGAGCCTATCGCATCTTCAAGAGCTACTGCTATGTCATCGTCTCACCCGAACTTCCCCTGGCCGGTCCTTATCAACCCGTACACGCAAGACCTGGAGCGTCCCAACGGAGCCGTCGATTCGGAGTGGGTTCGAAAGGTCTGCGGCATCGCTCTAAATTGCATGCAGGAACTCATCCGAACCGTCTGCAAGCGGCAGGGAGACTGGCGCAAGATCGTCTGCGACGTCCCGACTCAGATCAAGCAGGCTCTCATGGGCTTCGACGACCTTCGCGAGCGTTATGAGTCGCTCCAGCGAGATGCCCGTGAGGCTGTCGCCGGTGGTCTCCCCCAGGGTTACTGAGCACCCCTGGTGGGATGTAGCTATCTTGCTACATCCAAAGGCATATAGAAGGGGTGGCAGAGCGGGGTGGAGACCACCACGCCTATCCATAATAGATGGGCGTTTTCTTTGCTTTCCCTGCTTCGTTTGAAGGCGTTTCAGATGGATGGCCTGTAGGACTTAGGAGTTTCGGCGCGATTTGGTCATGGGTGGGCGCGACTGGATCGCTAGAGTACTTCTAAGACCTCCAGGCAGGGCTATCTCATGTCAACAAATTAGAGCATCATACCTCAACATTGTCTAGGATGGTGCATCGAAAAGTGATAAGCAAAGCTAACTCGACCGTATAGCGACAGGATCCTTGCTAATCAGGTACATGTCGCTAGCGGGTGGCTCGGAGAGACACAGCTTACACATTGCGCCATGCCAAAAGTATGCAGATGTGCGGCCTGAGGATCGACATTATAGAGGCTTAGCTAAGGTAAGCAAGTCGCACTCGGGCCGAGTGCTACTTACCGGTTTGTGTAAGAAGTCAGGCCTCAAGTCTTGAATCGATGAGACTGAACTTGAATCCGGATCACTGCCAAAGGGACTTGTTCAGAGCAGTTCGAAGCCACCAGGCTTTCGCCAAACACGCGCGTTGTGATCAACGAATGCTCATTGAAGTATCTGACTGTTCATTATTACCACGAACCCTGCGTTGGCGTCCGTTCCACAGCGCGATTCGAAAGGGAAACCTAACCCGAGACCTAATACGTCTCTAATGTTCTGACAGATTATACACAAGATCCTCTTCATCTTCGGCCCACACATGCATCCTTTCACGTCATTGTCACATGGCGCCCGTTCCCTCCTGCTTCGCCTCCGTATCGTATCGACTAGACTCGCTCCGTGGGGTATCTTATGCGCCGACTCGTCCTGCGTTCTTCTGTATGGTGGGTTAGCGGTCAATTAACATATGGAGATTTTAATATTGATGAAGACATACCTTCTTGTTGATGAACATGGCAATGACCAGGATGGCGACGAGGAAGACAATGACGAAGACGACGATGACACCGGGTTCTCGCTGAGCCCAGTTCTTGCGCTTCATCAACTGGTGGACAGCATACTCGCTGCGTGCGACGAGGGACATGTCGATGGCGGCCATTGCGAACGTGGGTTTCTGCGGAGGAATTGGTCAGCTGCGGTCCTTCTACTGATCGTCTTGTAACGCCCAAGGAAGATCCTCTGCAAAAGAGTGTTGTCCGGAGAAATCGAGAGGATGCGCGGCCAGGACCTCGTGCATCATTGAGCTCATGCAGTCTCGATGGAAGGCCTGAAGACGTTCCAATTGATCCAGGAAACCGGCGAGCAGCTTACATTCACGGTCCAGATGATTCCTTTGCAAGATGCGACAAGTTTACAGGTCGATTGGAGCTTGCGATGCTGTTGGTTGAAGCTGAAGTCGCCAAAGAAAGCTCGATCAACGCAGGCGGGTCAACGTCGCGGCAGCAAAGAACTCTCAATAATTGGCGCGTGAGCGAGATCGAGCATCAACGTGAACGAGGGACCTCGCCAGCAAGGCGAGCGGCTTATCCGCTTTTAAGTGCGCCGGCTCGCCGAAATTTTCTGCAGTAATGAGGCATTTTGTTTGGTCTTCCTGGGATGGGCCATGGCTGGCCGCTCGGGCCCCGGCGGATTGTCCGGCAGTGACTTTGCATGGGGGCACGCAATTGGACGTCTGGGCAACGAGAGTGGGCTACTTACAATGTCGCGAAGCTGGATGGAGCGGCTGGGAGTCGTTTGGAGAAGGGCGAGATGGAGACTGAGGTGTTGAAAGCTTGAAGAAGTGAGGAGTCGAGGAAGGCTGGGACTCAACGCGAAGCTAAGCTTGCCCAGGTCGAAGCTATTGCGCCAGCCAATGGCGCGCGGAGCATCTTTTTGTCGTCGACGGGATAGGATCGACGCTTTTTGCTTGACCGTGGCAGATCTGCCCAGAACAAATCTCCGCCATGCTCGGTTTTATGCTGCGACGCTGCAATTGCACCTCCCTTCACGCCGTCCGCGATCCACCTCCCCAGGCCTGCGCACTCTCGAGCTCAACAGCTCGAGCAGCTCCGCGCTCTGCTGCAAGCCGCCGCTGACGCTACTGTTCGGCTTCATCAAGGGACCCCTGCAAGGCCATTAGCCGTTCTCGCGCAAACAATGCACACGAGTTATGTCATCGCCCGTTGCTTATCGCGTCTGACTGATGCAGCCCGAGGTTGCCGCGAGCTCGCACGAACCCGTTGACGCAACAAGTCGCTCCGCGCAAGAAGCAACAGCGCCTTGGTGTGCTAATCAGCGTGGGAAATGCCTCACTGGTAGCGCGGCGCGCCCGCGCATAGATTCACGGGCAAATACGCGTGGGATGGTTGCGCCCGTCTTAGCGCAGACAGTCTGCAGATGCGATCACCACCAAGCTTTCGCGCCCCAGATCTTGGCGCAGACACGGCAGCATTGGCGTTTCTGCTTGAGGCGGCCGCTGTACGAGGTGCCGCGCAGTCACATATACCAAGACCGAGCGCGGAGACGTTACTTGATGTGTTTCCAGTGTGTACGGACTACTCATCAGTGTACGCCTTAGGGGTGGAAATGTTACGAAACACGCTGTCCGGGCACGTGATATTGTCTTCGCAGCCGATGGATCGATAATCTAGGCCCCCAGAAAGAGAAGGGCTGCGGCAATCCTCTCGAATTCGTGCTGGCATAGACTTCAAGACTACACGGCCTTGTATTGACTGAGTGGCGCCAAGATTACAGAGCGGTACGTTACACTGGCGCATGGTAATCGTGTTCAGGGGATCCAAACTAAATAGCAGGGTAAATCTGATGGTGCTGGCGATACAGACAGGTCAAATGTATTTCAGTACGTGGACCTTGGTTGATCGTTGTGTCAATGGAACATCTATGGGTATCAAGCGACGACATCCTTTTCCAAGCCTCACGCAAAGCTGCTCAGTTCCTCCATATGCGCACCTGCTTATCTGCTCCGCCGCTGCCAACTTTGTCACCATCCGGACTCCAGTCCAACGCAAAGACCTGATCTTTGTGGCCTGGAAGATCTTCCTTGAGCTTTCCTGTTCTCATGTCCCATACCTTCAACGTGGTGTCCTTGCTGCAGCTCGCCAACAGCCGGCTATCAGCCGAGAAGCAAGCCATGTAGACCGGGCCAACGTGTGCTCGCAATGTGTTTAGGAACTTGCCATCCCTGGCAGACCAAATCTTGACGTGGTTGTCCCAAGCAGCAGAAGCCAAGAGAGCGCCATCCGGAGAGAAAGTGACTTGGTTGATCTGCTTCTGATGGCCAGTCATTCTTGTCACTGGCTTGTTACTGCTCAGTGGCGTCCAGAGGATGAGCGTGCAATCCTCGGAGGCTGTTGCTAGACGTTCCACAATCTCGCCGTTCATCGTGGCCGCTTTCTCAAACCGCGACTTGGCCTTGGCGAGCTTTTCTTCTGGAGTAGACGGCACTTTTCTTGTGTGGTCATGGTAGGACGTCCTCAATACGAAGTCGGTGGAGAGCGCAAGATGATTCACCCAATGCGCATGGCCCGACAAAGTGCTGATGAGTGTGCCAACCGATCCGTCCCAGACTTTAATGGTCTTGTCGTGGGAAGCAGTGTATATCCGGCCGGTGCCTCCCCACTTCACACATGTCACACTGCCCTTGTGTCCAGCTAGAGCGTAGTCGATCTTGCCACCTATCGCATCCCACACCCTGACTGTCCCGTCCTTTGACGAAGATGCTACCCTTGGGCGTCCTGGCTCTTGTAGGTGGTACGGCTCCCATGTCAGCGAGGTGATGAAGTTGGTGTGTCCTTTCAGCGGTCCTCCAATTTGTTTGCCAGTGGCTGGGTCCCATATCCTGACCTCGTTGTCGTACCCTCCAGACGCTAGCAGAGCACCGTCGGGCGAGTAGCTGACTGCCAACACCCATCTGGAGTGACCCTTCATCGTGTGTACCGGCGTGCCTGTGTCGCAGTCCCATATCCTCACTGTCTTGTCGCCGCTCCCACTTGCCATACGCCCCGAGTTCAAGGGGGAGAACTGCACTGCCAGTATGTTGTCACCATGGCCAGATATCGCTGCTGAGCATCTCGATACAGCCTTCACTCGGAACACAGCTTGCGGCGCGTATTGGAGCACAATTTCACTTTCTGCCGACGCTTTTCCTGACTTGACCAATGCGTTGTACAAGTCCTCCTTGTCGCCGAGAGCCTCATTTGCTCCATCAGGGAAGAAGCGGTAGGGTATTTGGTCGTCGGCTTGATCTTTGAGCTCGTTTAGGAGGATTTCGAGGTTCTTGGTGGTGGCTTGTGACAGTGGCACTGTGAGCACTGGAAGGCTGCCAGTCTCGCCTGTGGCCTGATCGACGAAGCGCACTCGTACCGTGCCATCCGGAATCGTGGTGTCGATGTCCTGCTGCTGGCGGGCGATCTCGCCTTGCTCGCGCTTCTGACGCTTTGACGGCGGAGGGTACTGGGTCGCCATTGTGATAAGTGCCTGACTACGGAGGGCTCCGAGGCAAAGCAAAGGCACGATAGTAGAATTATGCTGCCGTGTGAAGTTCCCCCCGCTGCAGTCGCAACTTCCCAAAAATTTCGGGCTATCGATAAGACCTGACAGGGGTGACGCGCTAGCGCTGCATCATGCTTCGACGCGTCTCCCGTCCAGTCTTCCTTCACCACATCGCACTCTGCAAATTGCGAGAGCTTCGAGTCCATATTACTTGATCACGCATTGACCTACAGCACTAACACCATGGCAAATCGGTATAGGCCGTCGACTTCCTACAGTACTTCAGCCTCCACCTCGTATGGGTACGGCGATTACACCACGACCACATCCCGGCCGGGTACTCGTCGAGGTGGCACTGGCAGGCCCTCCACTGCACGCCCAAGGACTGGAGCGTCCACCATTGCGAGGGTTGAAGCACAACAAGTTGTCTGTGCTATTGCTGAATCTCGAGGCATCTCACCTACTGTCGGCTTAGCCTTTGCCAATCTAGACACCGCAGAAGCAGTGCTCTGCCAGATTTGTGATAGCCAGACTTATGTGCGTACCATTCACAAGCTCAAAGTGTATGGGCCGACCGAGATACTCATTGTGTCGACCGCGGCGAGCCCAAAGTCGAAGCTCTTCTCCATCATTGAGGAGAATCTCGAAGAGATTGGCAGCAAGCTCACTCTACTCGACCGCCGTTACTGGGCGGAGTCTACGGGCTTTGAATACATATCGTCCCTCGCTTTCAGGGAAGATGTTGAAGCGATCAAAATCTCAGTGACTGGCAACTACTACGCTGTGTGCTGCATCGCTGCGGTATGTTGTATACTGCGACACCCAGGCATGACTGATGTTCCACCCAGGTTCTCAAGTACATAGACTTGGGCTTGGGAATGGTATTTCACTACCACTCGCTCCGCATGAGATATGAGCCTTCGGAAGGATCCATGATGATCGATGTGTCTACGATTCACTCTCTTGAGCTGGTTCAGAATCTCCACAATCCAAGATCAAAAGACTGCTTGTACGGCCTTCTCAACGAGACGCTAACGCCGATGGGAGCGCGCCTTCTGCGGAACAATGTCCTGCAGCCCCTTACTGATTCAGACGTCCTCACTACGCGATACGCCGCCGTCGACGATTTGACTACCAAGGAAGAGATGTTCTTCGCAACTCGGGCGGGTCAGTCGTCGCACTCAAAGCAAGGACTACTCTGACCTGCAATAGCCCTCAAGAATTTCCTCGATGCTGACCGGATATTGACCGCTGTATGCACTGTGCTTGCTTCAGAATTTCTGTAGCTGACTGGTGTGTAGCTCATTATCACACCCACCAAGCCCACCTTGCAGACGACTGAGCAAGCCATCAACCAGGTCATCATGTTGAAGCACTTTGTGGGCTCTGTGAATCCTATCTTCGAGGCACTTACTGGCACAGGATCGAGCATGCTAGACAACATTCGCGAGGTGGATTTCCACGCCATGGTATTTGTGCCATTTACTGACTCTCTGGTTAGCTCTGCGCCCCGGAGAATGTGGCACCCATACAACAGCTCATTGATAGCGTGATCAACGAGGACACAACTTACGCCAGGCAACCTCTTGAGCTCCGGAATCAACGCATTTATGCCGTCAAGTCTGGTGTCAATGGCTTGCTGGATGTCGCGAGAACGACGTACAAGGAGGCATCTGAGGATGCTTATCAGCATTCCACCGAGCTTGGCCGTGAGCGCATTGATCGAAAGCCGGCCAATCGGCTTACTGACGATTGCAGAGGAGTTTGATATTGCACTTGAACTGAAGTATGAGAACGCACGCCAATTCTACATCAGGATCGCAACAGGCGAGCTTGAAGGACGTGACCTCCCACCAATCTTCACGAATGTATTCCGCCGCAAGAACTACATCGAATGTCAGACGCTTGAGTTGATGAAGCGCAATCAGAAGGTACGATGGTCTATGAGCGTATTTGAACTCCATCCTGACTACTGCAGATCAACGTGTCACATCAAGAAGTGATCTTGATGAGTAAGTGCGTGGCGCTGTTGCACCTACTGCACATGCTTACTTGTCCAGGCGATCAAGCTGTCGAGAATCTCATCGACGAGGTCCGCAGCCACATGTCCATCATGTTCAAGATCTGTGAAGCTATCGCGTTGCTGGATATGGTGCGTAATGTCCCACATTTACCTGCACTCATGGGCTGACGACAACAAGATCACTTCCTTCGCCCAACTTGTCACGATCAATGACTACAGTGAGCGACTGTTGTCCTGATCTCATGCCGGAAATCTCGTACTAATCTACTATCAGCCAAGCCGCAAATCACAGACACCTTGGCAATCCAACAGGGACGACACCCGATCAAGGAGAAGATCATGCGGACCAAGTTCGTGCCAAATGACGTATACTCGACCCAACAGACTCGGTTTCAGATCATTACGGGATGCAACATGAGTGGAAAGAGCACTTACATTCGATCAGTGGCTTTGATGGCTATCATGTCGCAAATTGGTTGCTAGTATGTCCCGAGTCATCGTCACTCTGGTCACTCTACTGATGCGAAGAAGTGTGCCTGCAACTTACGCATCGTTTCCTATCTTCCATCAGCTCTTTGCTAGGCTGGGCATGGATGACAACATCGAGACGAACGTCTCCACATTTGCTGCAGAGATGCGGGAGATCGCCTTTATATTGCGCAACATTGACCGCCGCAGCTTGTCAGTGGAAAGCATCTACCAAATGCGTATGTACATCACACTGACAAGTGACAAGAGCCATCATCGACGAGCTTGGTCGCGGCACGAGCACGAGAGATGGGTTGGCCATTGCGCTCGCTATCGCGGAGGCTTTGGTTTCCAGCAAGGTCGGAAGCTTTTTTCCCTCAGGCTGGCATTGCTGACACTCTTCCAAGGCTCTTGTGTGGTTCGCCACCCACTTCAAGGACCTTGCAACCATCATGGGTGAACGTGCAGGTGTACAGAACTTACATCTCGCTGTTGAGGTATGTCCTCGCCCTAGATCGTAGTCATTTTTCTAACACAGCGGGCAGTTGGAGAATGACCATAGCATGACAATGTTGTACCGTATCGCTCCTGGTGCAGTCAAAGAGGCTCACTACGGCTTGACGCTTGCCCGCATAGTCCCAATGCCGCCAGGCGTTGTTGATCATGCTGCACGAGTCGCACAGAAGCTTGAAGCGCACCTGCTCAAGAAGAAAAAGGCTTCAGAGACGGTCTTGCGAGAGAAGCGTCGCAAGCTGATTCTCAACCTTCGAGAACATCTCGTTCAAGCGCACAACGGCGTCTTGGAGGGCGAGGTCCTCACTGCATGGCTCAAAGAGCTGCAGAAAGAATTCGTCAACCGCATGACTGCTCTCGAAGCGCAAGCAGCGAGCATCGGTCAAGAGAGCGATGATGAGGATGAGAATATGACGGACGCCAGTGAACACGATGATGAGGAAGAAAAACGTCCAGGCACTCACACGAGTGAGCGTTCAGTCATGACGATTGAGTCTACTACATCGACCGAGTCTGCGTCTACTCTCAGGCCCATGTCTGAAGTTTCTACAGTTCGGGCCGTGTCCGAGAACGACTACTGATTCTCCACCTCGCGCATGAAGTTTATGGAACATTAATGCTGGAACTACACGAGTTACGAAGCTTCCGAAATCAACGTCGTGGGTACTTGTCACACAAGTTAGCACATGAGAAGCAAATATGTATGTTTGTCTCAAACCTGTTGCAAGCTCATTTCTTGAGATCCTCTCCTTACAACGACGCCTTCGCATCCACCAACAATCCCTCTATGCCCTCCCTAACCTCCCTGACGATCTCTCCCGCGCCTTTTACCTCCCTCACCAACCCAACAGCACTGCCCGCATACGTTGTCATCCTCGCTTGCTCACCCCATCCCGCATCCCCTTTCTTGACTTCTTCCTCATACAACCTCTTATTCTCCTCCTCACTCATTCCACTCACCGCGTCCACATAACTCCTATTCATGATCCCTCTCGCATTATGGCTCTGAGCCCACCCTGTCGTGCCACGCAGATTATCGTACACTTTCGTCCTCACAGTACTCTGACCGCCATCACTCGCGCGCAAGACCTCGTTCTGGTACCCACGGGAGATATTGGCCTCGCTTGAAGCAAGAAGGCGAGTTCCTAGAACGATGCCCGATGCGCCAAGTACCAGAGCCGCAGACGCACCGCGCGCATCCACTATTCCGCCCGCTGCAATAATCACGGGTCCTGCGTATCCCCCTTCAAAAGACAGAGCAGACACGGCGTCGCAAACTTCTGGTAACAGGGAGATGAGAGACGCGCCCTGAGCCAAGCCGTGGCCTCCAGCATCTGTGCCTTGCACGACCAGGACATCCGGCTTCACATTCTGCACCACGTCTCTTGCTTCCCTTACGCTACCAACCTGGACCCAGACCTTAGTATGCGGCGAGACGTCGCGAGTTTTGGACGTCCACTCCAGAAGAGAGGAGGGTGACGAGGGCGCGAAGAACCACACTGCTGCTGGTTTGTATTGCTGAATGAGTGGAATGGCTGTAGCTAAGTCGGCGCCCCAATTAATGAAGCCCACGCCGATGGGCAAGACGTCGTGTTGTGTACGGAGACGAGAGGAAGAAAGCAGCGAGACAGTGTTGTCCAGGTGCAGTTGTAAGTCGGATACGTCTGTCCCGGCGCCAATGAAGCCTATTCCGCCTGCTTTTGATATCTCAACGGCCATGCCTGCCAACGCGATGAGACGCATCGGTGCGCCGACGACGAGGGGCGTTTGGATCCATGGGTAGTCGTCCTTCAGTAGCTGGATTTGAGATGGCATCTTGCGTGTGGTTTCTGAGCTCATCTGAACTCATATGTAGACGCCGGACTGTTGTATCCTGATCGCGGCTCTTTCTATGACTGCAAGTGGTGTGTATGACTGTGCTGAGGCGTGTACGGCGTCTGTGAGTCTTACCCAATGCTCACTATTCGTAATGTGATGTGCTGGTGTCTCCAGGTCATCTTGCGAAGTTTGGACATCTCCTCGGCTATTGGTCGGGAGGGTAACCGGATTTCTGGATCATGGTGCAAGCCAACTGCCACTCGGTCGAAATACGTCAAAGTATGCTATTATTACCAATTATATATCTCAACTTCTAGCGCATGCAGCCCGCAAGCTTCCAAGAAATGACCCTATGCACATCATTACCATCGTTATAGCCGAGGAAAAGCTCTATTGCGCCTTCTCCCTCCTTTCCCACTCAACAATACCTGGCGCAAGTGGTCTCGAGAATAGACTCGAGTAGTCAGTGCCAACAATGTCCTTGCTGCCGCCGACGTTCCTGATCTTGAACTCCCTAACGAAAGCAATAAGGATTGTCTGCAATTGTAGGTATGCGAATTGTTCGCCAATGCACCTGTGTCGTCCCGCGCCGAATGGCAGGTACGGTGAGTTTGTGCCCTTGGATACGACGCCCCAGCCGTAGTCGATCTTCTCGTCGTCGTTGTCGGTCTCCTCGTAGTCGTGCTGCCCTGCGTCCCATCGATGCGGGTCCCAGACTGACGGGTTTACGAAGTGTGTATCGAGCTGCGCTGAGAAGCCGGGCGAAGACATAAGATTGTGCGATGTGGGAACGACGTAGTTGGTGCCATCGATAACAAGGGGCTGCTTGACCTTGCGCATAATAGAGTGAATGGGGGCATGGAGACGGAGAGTCTCCTTGACGACCTGCGAGTGGAAAGGAAGCTTAGCAAGATCCTCGTATGTGAGAGTCGGAAGGTCTTCGCCGAGGACAGCCTTCTGTTCTTCGAGAAGCTCGTCAATAAGATGCGGGTTCTGCGCGAGGCGGAGGAGGATCCATGCGATGGTGGAGGACGACGAGTGCTGGCCAGCCATGAGCAGCGCAATCATAATACCCGCAATCTCGTGCTCGGGAACGGGTGTCCCATCCTTGTACTTGCAGTCCATCAAATGCCAAATCATGTCGTGCGAGTCCTTCTTCACATTGCCCTCCCTGCGCTTGCGTACAATATCCGAGTACAGCTTGATCATTGTCTCGCGCGCATTGTCGCGAGCGCGGTTGTGCGGAAGCGGTGCCCATGACAGCATAAAGTTTATTGGGGAAAATCCCATGTCGAGGTCGTGGTAAAGCTCGGCGAATTTGGAGTCGAAGGAGTTGCGGATCTCCTCGCCTTGGAGGGAGTGGGATGCGGTGTAGATGGTGAGCTCGGCCATGACCTTGGGCACATCGAACGTGCCCTTCTGTCCCTTGAACGACTTGTGGCGCTTGACAAAGTCCTCGACTTCTTGTGTGATGATAGTCACGTAAGAACGGAGGGCGTCTTGTGTGAGGCCGAACTTGACGAACTGCTTGCGTGTTAGATCTAATGTGCGCGTAGAGCGAGGATTTGCGCACCTTCTTCTGCTCCATGAGCTTCGAATTCGGGCAATCATAGACGACGTCCTTGCCAAAGACGGGCGTGCAGAGCGGTGCGTAGATCTCCTCCGCATTGACGTCCTTGATCTTTCCGTTCAAGATAAAGTTGTTGCCCTTGGTGTCCAGGCACACCGTCATCTTGCGACCGAGGAGCACGAACGTGAAGACGTTGCCATACTACGTCCTGTTAGCTTGCGCCGCCTTGCCGTGCCAGACGTACACACTTTCTTCTGGTTCGCGAAGAAGAAGCCATACGGGTCCATGCCATACGTGATGGTATTGCCGAGCACTGGGAACCAATGGAATACGACCGGAGGCTCATTGGGATTCTTGAGCAGCAGCTGCTTCAACACGTTGAGGACGATGGCGAGAAGGATAAAGGAGGCAAAGCCGGAGGCGACGAGTACGGGGAAGGACGAGTTGGAAGTGAAGTCGCCCAATGGACCGGCAACGTCAGCGAGGACACCCATATTGTGCAGAAGAGGACAAAGGTGCTGCAGCGGCGTTGTGCTGTCTTGTTGGGGATGCGTCGCGATAGATATATTTTTATGGAGGTGAGGCACATGCACCAATGAGGCGGCGATCTGTCCGGCGCGAAGGCGGTCAAAGGCAGGCGCGTTGCTTGGCAGGGACAGTGGACCAAATGGCAGGCCTGTCAAGTCAGTCTCGGACCACTAACACACGACGTAATGTTTTCTGCACCGCCTCCGCGACACGCCATGCCGCATCGTAGAGAGCCTCACGCCATTGGCTGGGGGATACATCGGCTAATAGATTGTCCAAAACGGGCATTTGAGCGACCAAACGCTAGGTGCTTTGTGAAGTAACGTTTGCTATGCTCTGTGGGAGTCCGACCGCCTGCGCCCAAGGCAAGCAAATCGCTGCGGAATTATACCCGCTATTTTACAGTGCTCTTTAACGTCCTTCAACTCCAGCCAGTTGTAGACACCTCAGTACGCCAGACGCTCAACAAAATACCCGGTAAAGAGTCACAACTCCGTGCACAATCCGCTTATGGACTGTTGCTGGCAGTAGGCAACGCTGCTATGCCCTTGTCTGTGACGTACCGAGATCCACCCTCTTCCTCCGAGTACAACGTCTCATCAGCTCTGCCGCCCATTTCGATGAATTCCTTCGGGTCCCGCTGGTGGCCGGGCTGCACCTCTTTGGCCATGCTCATCTTTGTGACTTTCTGGCTTGCATTCTTCTCGTACACCTTGACAGCATCTTGCCCCTCACCTCCCTTGATGACGCGAGTAACCTTGATGTCATTGATGTCGCTAAGGAGTGTACGTTCTCGCTGCACCTTTCGCTTCGAAAAGTCGAGCTTGGATATGGCTCCTGTCAGGCCATCGGTGCTATCGGTGACGCTGACACTACCTTGGGTTGTCCATGGATGCTCGAGGCACTCGTCGATTGTTATTCGCTGATCCACGTCGACTGTGAGCATGCGATCGATGAGGTCAAGCGCCGGGTCGCCGACTGAGTCCCAGTAAGGCGAAGGATAATCGAATCGGCCAAGCTTAATTTGTTGCGACAATGTGTATGGGTTCTCGGCACTGTAGAGCTCGTCTGAGAACGGAGGGAAGCCACATAAGCAGATGTACAACACCACACCTAATGACCAAACATCGACTGCCCGGGTGTACCGGCGGTGGTTGGTGTTCTCAAGGATCTCCGGAGCCACATCTACGAATTTATTAGCCAATGGCAATAGTCTAGGATCGTACACATACACGAAGGTGTACCGCACAGGGTCGTCGTAAAAGACTCTTCGCCAATAATCTTTGCAAGACCAAAGTCAGCCAGCTTGACATTCAAATTCTTGTCGGTAAGCAGTATGTTTTCGGGCTTGATGTCTCGATGAACGATGTTTCGCTCGTGCTGGGCATCGTTAGTGGGACTTCGGCAGATAGGACGAGGATTCTTACAAGGTACTTTACGGCTTGGAACAGCTGTACGAACACTTTCCGTGCCTCCACCTCAGTCAGCTTCTGCTTCATGACAATCCAGTTGAACAGTTCGCCCTCGGTTGCTAGCTCTAGAACAAGGTAGACGCCGTCGTCTTCATCAAACGTGTCTTTTAGGCAGAGCAATGTAGGATGGCTGACGCTCATGAGGACTGCAATCTCTTGCTGGAGACCGTCAACTTTTGACTTCTCGCCAGGGCCTGTACGCTTCTCAAACTTCTTGACCGCATGTCGTACGCCCGATGACTTCTCCACACACAAATATACAGAGGCGAAATGCCCCTTGCCCAATTGTTCTTGCAAGGTGTACTGCTGCCGGAAGCGGTGGGTGTTGCGCACCAGTGGGTATCTGAAGACGTAACGGGCTTCGCCCAGAATGGCAATTTCGTCGCCTTCGTGCAGCTCGCGTCGCTTGTTGCGGCCGACGATTGTGTCGTTCACGAAAGTTCCGTTCCCAGACAAGTCTTCGAGTACCGCGATCGAGTCTCCGCCTTTGCGCTCGTTGAATAAGAGGCAGTGTCGGTTCGAGACGACTGGTGACTCGATAACACGGTCTGTTAAGGCTCAGTTACTTGTAACAACGATACTTGAATCGTGATGTCAACTTACCGCATTCGCGGTGGCGGCCAATAAGGTAGCCGCCGGCAACAACGCCGTGTTCCATCTTTTCTTGCTCATACTCCTCCTCTTGTCCTTTGTACTCGCCCTTCGATACCTTGTCCCTCCCATTCGTCTTGCCAACTATGGTAGGTGGCACGGGGCATGCCTGTCTTCTTCGCAATACCATAACCTTGCCCGAGTCATCGTCCATTGGCACTAGATAGCCCCATACCTCCTCGCCTTCTTCGTCTTCGACAGCATATGTTCGGTTCTCGGGAGGGTATATGAACTGGGAAAACGGCTGTGTATCTGATGGAGGCGATGACAGGCCACCGGGCCCTTTCGGGCTCTTGACTGCTTGCGAGTTATGTGCCTGCCGGCCATTGGGAGGCGTCACTGTGCCTTCCTTGAAGTCCTCGGACGCCGTCGACTCCTTGTGCGTAATGGGCGAAGGCAACTGTCCTTGCTTGAGACGGCTAGTGGGAGGTCCTGGCGATAGGCGCGAATGACGCTGTTTCTTGGGCTCGACTTGCTCGCCTTGTGACTGCTACCGTACAGTCAGCACCTACACTCCCACCAAATACTCTCGAATCTCGTAACGTACGCGGCCGCGCTTGAGCTGACTTTTCTCAGTCTGCGCCGGCATCTTGGGTACGAGAGGCTGCGGGGCGGTCGAGGCGGAAAAGGATCAGTGCAGCGCGTGTTAACGGAACGTGCAAGGCGGCGCAGGAGACATGCCACAGAATCGAGTCGAATGAGGTTGCGGAGGTTGCGGAGCTAGCCCTTGGTGGTGAGGATGCCTTGAGTGGTCCAGGCAGGCAGGCGCGCCAAGACGCATGTCCGGGGAAGAGCTCCATGCGCCGCACCCAGCTGTCGATCGCCAGACCATGTCTGTGGCAACATCAATCTCGCGCTGACAAAACATCAACTGGTCTCACTGCACCGGCCTAGGTAATGCATGTCTAAGACCAGTGCGGAACGTCACTTCGATCTTGGCCCGCGCTTCGGTAACGGTTGCATGCAGCGCGAGAACTTCGCACTGGTTGACAGAGCCAGACACGGCAATCAGCCCTGCAACCTGCAGCTTGCGAGAGACAACTCCGCATTCGCCGCTCGGTCGAGGTTCTGGTGTCACCAAGCTCGAGCCTTTCGGGCCGGTTCTCGGCATACCGGCCGATGAGCGGAGATGCTCTCTGGATTCCCTATTTTATCTTCTTCGGAATTCCACGCAGGCTGTTTGGCTCTAGAGGAACGATTCTCTCTGCACGGCACAAAGCAACATGAATGGATTTCTGTCGAAAATGTTCAAGAGTTTGATGCCAAATTCTTGAGAATTACGAAAGACTTGTCGAACCACGTACATGCGGACGCGGACGAGGACGAACTTAGCGAACATGACGATGAAGCTCTTGAGACAGAGGCACGACAACATGCAGTCATCCACCACGACATCGTCCTTTCGCCCACATACCGTGTGCCTGTTCTCTACATCAGTATAGTAGACCCGCTGCACCGTTACCCGCCAACCATGGCCGCCCTGTACGAGCACTTGATACCACCGCCATATAAAGAAGAATCTGGGCATGCGGGCATTATCGGAGGCATCACCGTCACCGATCACCCAGTCACGGGTCGTCCCGCGTTCTTCATTCATCCTTGTCGGACGACGGAGGTTATGACAGTTATCGTGGGTAAGGAAGAGGTCACAGCGGAAGAGTACCTCATGATCTGGATAGGGGCCCTGGGGAGATGTGTAGGGCTAGATATCCCTCTGGCTTTAATGCAATAGGACAGCGTTCGATTAGAAGAAATGAAGACACTATAGCGTTGGTCACGTACAGTGCTGAAATTCTATACATATTCTACATAGTCAGACTGCCACATCATGGTACAGTTGGCTCGAGATCTTCATACTCTTAACCTCACACTCGTCCTCTCCAACTCTCCAATGTTGCCCATGCCTGCAAGACTCCACTTCTCGCTCACGAGGCCCTCGCTCACCGTGTGTCTGAGCAGCCCACTCTCCGCGTAGTACTCCATAATGGCTCTCGCCTCTTCCTTGGTCAGGCCACCAACTGGAATCACGTCAAAGTCCTTGCTGTCACTGTTCAGATCCTTCAGCGCTTCCATAACTCTCGCATCAACGTTCTTGTATGGGTTCCATTGCGGGATGTTGTCTGGAGTCTTTTGCCGTGCTTCTGCGACTTCAATGCAAAAGTCTAGTGCGGCGGAGGTGGGTGAGTTTGACTTTGATGTTGCAGCAAGTACCATGCCGCCGTTGGGAAGCTGCTTTTGGCCGGAGAGGTGGTCGATGAAGTGCCGTACAAGTGTGAGGTCGTGCGCGTGGATTGGCTTGACCTCTGCAGAGAGGTACTCGGAGTTGCGCATGATGTGCGAAAGTCCGTCAACTGCGAGCATGATAGGAGGACGTCCAGGCTGAGACAATTCATTCCAGAGGGCAACGAAGACGGGCCACGAGGCTTCTGGGTTAGCTGTACCGAGGGCTACAAGCTCTTTCAAAGTAGCCTTTGGTTGGAGCGGCAAAGGAAGGGTGGGGCTTGTAGAGAGCTTGGTAGCCTCGAGGAACCTTCCATTGGACTTTTGAATCTGCTGCAGGAGGTTCGCAGTGTAGGTATCTTGGGTGTATTGGGTTGGTTCTGACTTGGGGAGGGGTGCGTACTCGGTATGAGCGTTGACGATATCTTGGGCTGGTGAACATTAGCAATGGTGCCTTTATCTGCTGAAGCAATAGATCATACCTTCTGGCAAATTGATGACGAACCAATCCCTCAGGAAGGCCATCGACAACCCTTGCAGTAACAGCGTGCTCTTTCCACTCATTCTCTCCCCGGACAGTATCCGCCGTATTGTCTTTTTCTGTGGACCGGTGCGTGAGTCTTCCACCTCCTTCAACAGTTTTGCTACCTGAATCGCTTCTTTCCTCATGAGCACCGCCGGTCGTCGGAATAGTCCCCAGCCCTGGGTCGCCTTGAAAGCATCAACAGCTCTTAAAGCATCAACTACTTCCTCCTCCGGTAGCCCCATGACTTTTCCTTCATTCTGTTCGCTCAGAACGTTCTCTTTGCTTAGATTCTTCAAGGACGACACCTCCAATGCGTTGTTGTTGCTGAGAACGATTCGCTTCCTCAGCGCTTTCCGCTCGCCCTGCGCTGGACGTTTGCCGGTGTCGCCTGCAGCTGCCTGCTTTCCCTTCTTCGTGTTCAATGATTTCACACCCTTCTTTGGGGCTGCTGTCATGCCCTTCCGCTTTGGGGCAGTCGCACTGCGGGCTGCGGACGTCGTGAAGAAGGCGACTTGAGGCCGTGTTCGCAGCGCGCCCGCATCAATGGAAAGCTGGGAGAAGCCGCGGAGACATGTTGAGGGCGGCATGGCGGGTATACGAGGCTCGGGGCCTCTACAATGGCGAACGACTCTAAGGCGGGTCGACGAAGCGTGCGATGGTCCAAAAAGTGCTCGGAAGTCCGCCGGCGCTAGTGCATGAAGTCTTGGCGCTCCAGAAAATAATCTGCGAAGTGCACGACCAAGACAACTTGCAACAATCCCGCAAAATCCACCAAAATGTCTGATACCGAAATGGACGGTGGTGTCGCGCTCAACGGAGCATCACCCACGCATTCACAACTCGCCGAAAGGATCAACGGAGGCGCCATGGACATGAAATCACCGACCATGAATGGTGCCGCATCTATCGCAGACTCCACCATCTCAAGCAGATTGTACGACAAGATACACTCGTCTTCGCAGACACCACTGACAGAGCAAAGACCAATTACCGTAAACAAGCCAACCCCATTCACATTCGACTTGGGCAACCTCCTCGCCAACGACCCCAACCCCGTTCCCGCGGGCGCAGACGAAGAGACGCTTGCTTCCACCGCTCGCGACGCCGCCCAAGCACTCATAAACCAGCTCCTCTCCACCTGCCAAATCAAGTCCGACTCTGAAGGTGTCCACCTCGTTCTTCCAAACCCTACAACCCCTCTGCCCCGCGAGAAGCCCATCCCCGCTGCCAAGGAGCCTACCAAATGGGAGCGCTTCGCCGCGAAGAAGGGCATCAAGGACAAGAAGCGCGACGGCAAGCTAGTATACGATGACGCGAGCGGAGAGTGGGTGCCCAAGTGGGGTTACAAGGGCAAGAACAAGGACGGTGAGAACGACTGGCTGGTCGAGGTGGACGAGAAGAAGGAGGCGAAGACTGGCGAGGCACATGATGCGCGTGCGGACAGCAGGAGAGAGCGGAAGGATAGGATGAGGAGGAATGAGAGGAAACAAAGAGCAAATGATAGGACTGGGAGGAAGAACGGTGCATAGGCGGAGTGACCGTGTGCTCCTTGAACAATATGCATTGGGCGGCGTCATGGGATACCTTTGGGAAATAGGCGCGAACGGTACAAAATGTGTTCGTGTGCTTTTGGTGCTCTGAATGGGGCAAGAACTTCAGCAAGCAGGACTATCGATCTCCATTGACCTCATCAATCTGATGATCTCATCTAGTCTGCCCGTACGTGACCGCGCTTACAGTAGCCCTGACATCGTGGCTCGATAGCCTCGAGTAGACAGTACTTCACATTCTTTCTTGCACAAGTCAAGGATGCTTACCGCATTCGGACTACTGTTAAGCTCTACCCCAAGGTGGTACACAACGACGATAGCAATGCAGAAGCTATTTTCATTGATCCTACTTTACCCCCGTATTTTCAGTCATGCTGAAAACTAGAGCTCGTCTTGTCGGGATCTTTCGTCATTTTCGCAGCCTTCTTCTCCCGTCTCCAAAGCCTCCCTGTCTACAGCATATAAATGAAATCCGGCTTCTTATCCCCCATCTCAAGCACCTCCGTCTCACTCTTCCCCTCAACCCAATGATCCCTCTTCCCACTCTTCCTCTTCCCATTCTCCAGCATCAACATGGTCCTTGTGACGATACTCCCACCAAACAAAAACAACGTCAGATACGCCAACACGACACCATGGCCCAAGAAGAACCGCGGCTTGTCCGCCTGCCTGTAGATATTGCTGCTCACAACGCCATTCAAGTTGCCCCAGCCAATCACAAAACCAAGCGTCACACCGCGTTTGTACACACCCTCAGTGTTGTTGCTAGCCCAGGAGATGGTGTTTGCAATGCATGGGTAGATGCCCAAGGCGCCAAGGAAGGTTCCTGCGTATTGTACGTGGGGGTTCGATGATCCGATGAGCATGGAAAATCCGACGATGCCGAAGAGCGACACGAAGATGTTACAGAGACCGCGTTGATGCGTGCGGTCAGCCAACCAACCTATGAACACCGTCATGACTGCCGCTGCGGCGTATGGCGGTACGCTGAGCAGATTCGCTGTCGTGCTCGTGTATCCGAGTTGCTGGATGATGGTTGGCAGGAACAATGAGAACGCGTACAGTGCGCCGTCGGCGCCCATGTAGATGACTGCGAAACAGAGTGTCTTCCAGTCCTTGACGGATTGCCAGAAGTATTTCACCTGGAATGATTCGTGGTTTGCGGAGGCTTGTTTGTCGGCACGGAGACGGCGTAGGACGCGGGCACGGTCATCGGGCGTGAGGAACGTGGCCTCCGCTGGGAAATCGTGGACCATCCAGTATGAGGCTATACCGACTAGAATCGTGGCTAGACCTTCGAGGATCTGTGACCGTTTGTCAGTGTTGAACAACGGGCAGACATTGAACGTGATTTCAGCTTACAAAGATCCAAGCCCAGCCTGGCTTTCCGCCAACACCACCCATTTGAGCAATTCCGGCGGCGAGAAGGCCACCAAAAGAACCGGCGAGAGCGGCGGCGGAGAAGAAGATTGCTGCGCGGATACCGAATTCAGATCGCTTGTACCAGCAACTGAGGTAGTAGTTGACTGATGAGTACAGTGTCAGTTTATGTCTCAGATGCAGTCTAAACTTGCAAATGATGTACACATACCACCAGGGAATAATCCTGCCTCAGCCACTCCGAGCCACCATCTCTGCGGTGCTGTATTAGCATGCGTACAAAAAATGAATTGTATGGGGGCAGACTTACAGCAGTCATGAGACCCGCGTAGTTGTGAACAAGACCCATGCATGTCATGCAGATACCCCTGAAAGCAGTCAGTATGCCTCCTATTTGAGTTAGGTCCGTGGATGTGTACGCACCACCAAAGCATAATAATGGGTAGAAAGACACTTGGTCGTAGCCTCTTCAACAGAACATTGGTGAGAGGTTCAAACACCGAGTAGCTGACGAAGAAAATTGTCAAACTAGCATTATATTGCCCATTGGTCATTTTCAAATCCTCTTGCAAGCCATCCACTTTCGCGTTGCCGATGTTCGTGCGGTCAAGGAAAGAGATGAGATACAAGAAAGAGAGCCACGGTATGAGTTTGCAGTCGAGTTTCCAGAGGAGCTTGCGGTCCTACGACGTGTTAGACAAGATCGTGTGCGGTAGTAATGAAGCAGCTGGCATTGTGTACGTACATGTGCAGCACGTTCTTCGTCGCTCAGACCTTCGTCGGGGTCTGGCAGATTCTCAATCGTGTGTCGCTCGCTCTCGAGGTGTTCATTGCCGATTTTCTTCTCTTCGCTCGCACCATCACTGAGTCTTTCCGCTGCTGATGCCATCGTGAAATGATGTAGATGGTCGGAGACCGATTCGGAAGCGATGTGGTCGAACTCTCGCAATGTTGTGCCACGGAAACGCGAAGCTCGGTAGGGATGGATGGTGGACCGTGGGACTGTAGCTGGTACAGCACTTACAAATCGCACACGATCAGCGACGGCAGTCCTTTAAGGGCGTCACCTTTCAACCCACCCATTTCTCCATCGTCCGGGGTCTCATCAGCCCGAGGCTATCGAGCCACCTATCAAGTTTCCAATCACCAGCACAGTTCTCCAAAGCAATCCCACATTTCCCCACTATCTATGTTTAGCGTGTGCCGATCTCTTACGACAAGCTAGCTCTTCCATCGCGAGTTGCGGCCGTTGCAAGAGATCGGGTGATACTTTTGAAGCCGCATCGTCATTTTCGGAAGTTGTGCTTTCAGATTGGCTCCTTGCCTCAGATTTCAACGGCGACACGTCATGATGCCGAGCATCACGGGTGCGGAAGCTTCTTTCGGTTGCGGGGAAGATGTTGGGGGTGACCAATTAAAAGCGGGAAATTTGCTAAGCTTCTCGACAAGCGCGCCTTGTGACGTGCTTCTTTGAACATCTTCCGTTCGGATAAGGTTCGGAGCGCCGCTGGGGTGGTGGTAGCTTGTGTGGGACAGTATAGGTAAAATGCTGCTACCTGCCTCAATTGGAATGGTGTATGGCAGTATGCCGAGGAACAGGACACGGAGAACAGTGAATTTAGCACAAACACTTCTCAAATCGAGAACTTAGGCAGGAGACTTCAGCTCGTCCGGCTATCGGTTGTCAGGTCTTGTCGAAGAAAATTAACATTGATGTGTCAAACATGATCTTCAGCTTTTCTTCTCTGAATCCGCGTTTTGCGTGTTCGAGGCGGAGACGTCCTTCGGCACTTGGCCAGGAGCAAGACAGTATTCAGGAGCGCTGACCGTGGTGGTTGCCTCTTCCTTTTCCCTCGCTTCAGCCTCTGGCTCCGTGGCTCTCATGAACTCATTCGCTTCTTTTCGTTGCGCCGTTGCACCATACAAGCCCTTCTTCTTCCTGACGATTGCCAGTATGATCGCCACAATGATGTTGAGTCCGGCGAAAGCAAGCATAATCTGAAATTGCCTATTGTAGCTCTGTCCAAACACACGTCCTACCCGATAACGTGTCTCTTTAGGCAGCTGTGCAATATAGCTACTCGACTTCTGCACTGCGGCAATCTGAACCTGGGACAGTATCTCTGGAAGCCGTTGGTTGAGAAACTCGCGATGAATGGCTGAACAAATCGCAATAGCTACGCACCCTCCTAGTGTCCGTACCATGTTCAGTGCGCCAGTACCGACAGAGAGATGATTCTCTTCGATGCTAGTCGCTATAAGCATGTAGTAAGGTGGACTAGCGAGGCCCAAACCAAGACCAGCGATTACTTCATATCCATGAGTTCCAGGCCAGAGTGCGGAATTTGTCGGTAGACTGCTGAGAAGCCCGACGCCGACGCATACGACAGCGGCCGAAGCGATCAGGATCAGCTCAACGGGTATCTTCTTCGCCCCCAGTCCGGCAACCATTGCTCCAACCGGGGTCACCAATGTGGCTGGTAGCAAAAGTATACCAGCGCGCTCCGCACTCGTGAAGTTAACCACCTGGAAGCGTTGCGGCAACTGGACGAACACGACGTAGAAGGGCATGCCCATAAGAAACATAGAGAGCAATGTGAGTGCCATGGAAGGGTTGCGAAGGAAATGCATCGGGAATATCGGTTCTTTCGTAGTCTTGTATGTGACCCACGCCTCGTACAGGCCGAAAAGCAGGAGGAGGGCGATACCTGCTGTCAGCGTCCCAACGATGACGCCACTGCTCCATTCATGCGAGACTCCAGCTTCTTGGAGTGCGAAGATCAATAGTATTGGGGAGCAGATTGACAGTAACCCTCCAACCCCGTCAAGACTGTGGATGCGTTCAGTATTGGTCTTGCCATTGTTCAGTCGCGGCAGAGATAGGAAGAGAATAATGATAGCCAGTGCGGCAATCGGCCCACTTCCAGGAGTTGTTAGCTGTGCCGCAAGCTGAGTGGCTGCATCGTACGTACTTGATGAAGAAGATCCATCGCCACGTAGTTCGATCTGAGATTATTCCTCCAAACAAGGGGCCCAGCAGATTGGCCATGGCAAACACTGAGCTGATTATGCCAGAGTAAAACCCAATCTTCTCTGGTACGATGAGTTTGATGATGGACACAAAGGTGAGCGAGTACAGGCCAGAACCTCCAATGCCTTGAAACGCGCGGAAGACGATCCTGTGTCGATGAGTGTGGGTCCAATCTGACCTGAATTTGTCGACTCACAACTGCACCATGCTTTGAGCAGCTCCGCAGGCCATCGAAAAAACCAGGAATATCGCTGCACACGAAATCAGGAGGTTCTTCAAGCCCCAAATATCGCTGAGTTTCGCGGTGATCATCAGGAATGCTAGGTCAGGGTCAGCATCGTTCAGATGACATTCTAGCTCATGGATCTTACAATTGTAGGTCAACAAGTATGCGGTAACGAGCCAAGGCCCTTGTTCTAAGGCATTGAAGCCGCTCGAGATCTTGATCAGCGCTGTTGTGACGATCGTCGTATCCATAGCAGAAATGACTAATTTTCATAAAAAGTCAGTGTGGTCTCAAGTCGATTGTTATCATTACTCACATAGGCAGATCCACAGCCCGGCGATGATTGTGTGTAGCCGTGCTTGGCTGATATTGGGAACAACATTTACTACTGTGGCTGTGGGTTGGCTGCTCGCAACGTTCTTCTCATCTCCGGCCATGGCGCGAGTCGCAGTTCATGTAAGTACAGTGTTCTCAAGTTGCCGTAACGATGGTCCCTGTGGAGGCTGTAATGAGGTCTTCCAATCTCGGAGCGCTACGTCAAGTGGACGCGGTTCCGATGCACACAGATGTATAGAGGAATGAAACAAGACATGATGGGGTGAGACTTGCACGACTTGATAGTGTGACTCTGAAGGATTGCCAGGATCGCCCTAACTCCGTGTCCAACACGGGCTTGTGGGGCTGCCGCACGGCGAAGCGAGTGCAATAAGAAAGCCTAGAACAGTAAGCCATCGTCAGATTCGGGCATTTGCATCGCTGCTTCATGTCTGCGTGGCGCGCCAATCAATCCCCAGCCAGGTTACACCTAGATTATGTACGCGACCAAGGCGACGAACGTTCCATCAGCGTTGAGGAAAGGGGAGGCGACCTCTGACGGCTGTGCTAACTTAGCCGAGGGCTGACACTACCGTACCGTACGCGCGTGCGTTAACGGTTGCACCGACAACCTCGCGCTGGCTATTGATTCCTCATCTGCTACCCATCTCTTGTACCAAGGTTGACTAACGCATTCATCTCATTAACACTGAGTTCTTCCGCATATGTGCCGTCTGGAGAAGCAGGTACTACTGCTCCTGCAACGAGACGGCAATCGCACCGGTAAGCACAGCCACTCGCAATTAGGCATGTTGAACAGGCTCGGCTCGTAGTACGCGACTTTCAACAGCGTTTCTTCGGTTCGATACGTATCTCTCATATGCCGTACGAGTTGCGTGATGGTAATGATGTTGGAGGTGAGGGGCGACGCGAAACTATCGCGTCCCTTCCCTGACGTCAAATGTTAGATCCCAATCGCGCCTTCCTCACCTGCAAAAGTTGCTTCACTGTTTTCCGCCACACGTTTCCGTTCTTCTGCTGTCTCTCACCGACCACTTGTCTTTGTTGCGCTCCCTATAGCGTGTCAACATCAAACAACGCGTATGGTCGCCCAATGCAATGACCTCCCGGGCCTTCGAAGCTGCGCTGAACGCGCCTGATACCGACCTGTCAAACGTTCTACTGTACAAACTTGTTGCTGCTGCGGACTATCGGGGCAACACACTCGCGCATGTTGCCGAAGAGTGTTTACGCGCTTTCTGCGACCCGACTCAATCCCATATTCGACGAAGATGGATGGGACTGGCACTTGCAGGAATGTTATACGCATCGCCTGAGGTAGTCAAGCACATAATGACCGTGGAGCGGATGCTACGAGGCCTGGGGGATATTATTATCGGCGCTGACGAGCGGGAAGAGACCAGAATCGTCGCTGGAATAGTCATCCGGCAAGCGCTCGCACAGCGCATCGAGTTCACAAGCTTTTGGGCTTCAGATAAGGTCAGGAACAGTGCCCCAAATTTTCCTGGCGACTCTAGCCCTAGCTGGATGAACGAATTTCAAAGCTTCCTCGACACCTTGGGCGATCTGGCACTTGCCAATCCAGTCACCGACCCATGCATCCTCTACGCTATATCGCTGGAGGCGTCCGGTGGCTTCAGATGGGCTAGTTCAGATGGCGCCTTGCTAGTCGCTATTGTCCAACACGGAGCACTCACAATCATCCTGCCCGACAATTTATCAAGCAGTATCCAATTCCTAGAGGTGCCTATTGCGCATATCCAAAGTACCAACACCCGAGTATCCGCGCCCTTAGCGGACTCGCAAGCGCGAAGTATGCAACATGAGCCGTGGGATCTCGTCATAACGCTCAAGCATAGTGCGTGGACGCACCTCGTGAACTCATCGAAGTGCACTGCAGATCAAATCACTATCCTCTTCGAGGCAATGAGAGAGGCAAAAGAGTGCGAGTCGGCGCTTAAGGAGCTTCAAGGGGCGGGAGCTGGAATTATCCAGGCTTCTAATCCGCGTCCGGATATATCCAGTAACTCACTGCTAGATACAAGGTCGACCCGTCCGCAACACATACACGGACTGATATCACAGACCCAGCTACAGTGCTCAACCGATCATCACAATTCACCTACTAAGCAGCGCAGTCAAGATGTTCGCCGTAAAGCCGCTATCGACACGCGCCGAGCCCTGCAGCCGAACGGTCGACAAGCCGAAACGGGACAGTCATCATCAGACCAGCTGGACCAAATTTCAAGTCCGAAGATACAATCAAGACGCAAAATTGACTCGGCCGAAGTCTCACATTCCCACAAGGAATCCGATCAAGTGTTGAATGGATCTCGCAGGACGACCCCACAACGAATCATTAGGCCAGGAAAGAAGCTAATTGGCGATGGAGTGCCACAGCACAAAGTGGAAGACTCTGAAAATCCAGACAATATGGCTGAGGACTCTGATTCAGCTACGAGCGGCATCAATTCCACACGCGCGTTATCGAAACCAACCATGTATAGTAAGGGGAAGCTGCCTAAGATTTCCCAAGCAATAAAGCAAAGGGTTTCTCAACCTTTGCGCGAGCAGTCAGATGTATTTGATATGCCAAAAGAGAAAAACTTGACGTCTGGGACAGGCAGGGCAGTGGGTAAAGGGAGCGATCGAAGTGCTCAGTCGAGACCTCGCACAACGAAACCCCCGACGGCCACTAATCTAGACTCCGCTAGACACGACAGAAAGATGCGTAGTAAACGCAAAGCAGAGGACGACGACGAGTTTGTACCTACGCGCCCGAACGCAGTCAGGCAGGGAGGTACCAAACGCAGAGGCTCCATCAAGGCTGCAGACGCTGCTAAACAGACGTACAAGAGATCGACGATCGAGCCCAAAGTGACTGACGACGGCGCCCTTTCTAGCAAAACAGTTTTGCAAGATCAAGACGAGTTGCAATATGACAAAAACGCCAAAGCGAATGGGCCAAAGAAGGATGCGAGGCTGCGACCAGTATTTAAGCCTAAAGAAACCCACAAGCCTGCCTCTCCCATTACTTCATTGCGTACGCCGCTTATTGGAGGCCTGTTGGGACCACAGAAACCGTCTCAGGCCACGAAAGTAGCCTTCAAGAGACCGGCAGTTCCACCTCGATCACCTCATCTATCTTCAACGCCCACACATCATCGGCCTCAGCCGACTCTGCCGGCCACTCGACCCCACACTCCAAACGGCATGGGGAATCCTCCGAACGCAGTTGTGCCTCTCATTTCGTCATCTCCTCCGCTCGACAACATGGCTGAACCGAAATCCTCTGGCCCACGACACGTTAGGACAGATACAGAGATCCTCTCGAGCAATAGCAAACCTGTGCCTGCTTCCCCTCATGCAGAGTCGACTGCCATCTCTGGTCATGCAGATCAGGACGAGGTCGATCTTGAGAAGGTCGAAGCCGATATGCAAACAGCTAAACTGAACCCATTCACACAGCGTCGGGAGGGCCACAAAGCAACGTCGTTTATTCGTCGTCTCACGGGAGACGACCTGCCCGAGGGTAGACCTGATCCTGCTGATGGCTCGTCGCACGCATTATCTATCGAGATTGGCCCATCTGCCAGCTCCGATGCAGAAGAGCTTGTTCTCAAGGCTGCGAGCCAGCCACTCCTACGGCCTCAGGTAACAAAACGCGGAATAAGCGCGTCGATAACATCTACAACAGTCTTGCAGCCGGCTAGTAGAACGACAGAGAATCAGTTTGCTGCCAAGGAGGTCAAGGTAGGAAAGGCCAGCAACTCAGAGACTCAGGACATTGGAAAAGGGAAACGCGTGGTGCACAAGTCGCAGTCCCTGAAACGCAGGCAGCTTCCGGGGGTCGAAGAGAGCAGTCACGGCCAGAACAAAAAGCCTGCAAAGTTTGTGTGCCATTCTGCTCACCTCGATGATACAGACATTTCACCAGATGAAGATACTATGGCAGGTAATGAGCACGAGCCTGCCAGAGAGATGGAGGACTCCATTCTCTCCGCGCTGCAAGAAGCTGTAGAAGAAACCCAGACTGAACACGTAGCCGAGCCCCAGGACGATATAGAGGCAGAAGGCGAAATCACACTCGTCAACGACGACTCGGAGGAACTGCCGCTCAACATGAAAGCTTCACCCTTGCGCTTTCGTTCGTCTCCACCTCTTCCAGGTTCGCCAAGTAGTCACAGCTCTACCTCCGCTGAGCCCGAACCTTCCTCGCAGACACCAGTTCCGATCGCTGAGGCAGAAGAGATGGAGTGGGAAGCCTCGCTCCAACCCCATCAGCGCGCGCTACATGACCTGCTTATCCGAGTCTCAAACCGCGTCTTGCGTCACATTGTCGACAACGATACGGCCGTGATGGACATCGCAGAGGGTTTTACTGTCGACGGTCAGCACTTGCTGCAAGAGGTCTTGAAACGACATAACGCAGCATATGTAGAGGTATGGGAGGACATGGAGACTAAGAAGATAGCGATGAGGAAAGAACTGGAGAAGTCAATCCGGGCGCTGGCGAAGGAGCGCAAGAGGATCAATGGTATCGTTTAAGACACTATGTTGGCGAAACAAGGACAGTGGCATGTATGATGCGATGGTAGTGCTCAAGATGACAGTCGCATGAAAAGGGCGCAAATGCACAGAGGATAATGTGCACCAACAGGGGGGTCGCATACCGGTACAAGCAGGTACTCCAAACATGTCTAGGCGAGCAGCATAAACAAGTAGATGGTAGCTGATGATGGCGGTGTGTGAATGAATCATATCTTATCATCTCATCCAACACCGCACATTATGGAGCGGAACGAGAGACTGAGTCACTGATGACTGCATATGGGAGGCTGATAAATTGTGGCTTGAGCTGGCGTGGCTGGGACCCACACGCAGCGCTCGTGCCTGCCATTCGCTTGTGGTGCAGCGTCATGTCCGCATCTTTCACAAACGGCCACCAAACGGCTGTCTCAATACAAGTAGCGCTTCTGCCTCGCGCCTATTTCTTTCTTTCGTTCAACTATAAATACATATTTTCCGCCTCAGACGGTCCGATCATTCGAAACCCGCACATACTACACCCGCAAACCAATTCGATACCCCGCGATGGCTTCTACTGGTGATCTTGGCGGTGCTGCTGGGGCTCAAGAACAATTACAAACCCCTGCGAGTCCGCAACAACGAGGTAGAGGGGGCCGAGAGCGTGGACGAGGACGACCCGCTGGCATGGATGATGGACGAGAGTCCAACAGTTACCGAGGGCGAGGCAGAGGGAGCTCCCAGCCAACGCGTGGGCGCGGACGAGGGCAGCGAGACGGCCCTGGCAACCGTGGAGGACATGCCACCGAGAAGGGCAAGGCGCCTCTGCAGCAGACGCAAGATCAGAGTCACGCTCCCACCACGATCCCGAAGGTTGTCCTGCCGCAGAATGACACCGACGATCCCGACGTCGAAGTCTGCTTCATTTGCGCCTCGCCCGTCCAGCACACCGCCGTCGCTCCCTGCAACCACCGAACATGTCATATATGCTCCATTCGCATGCGCGCGCTGTACAAGACAAAAGCCTGCGCGCATTGCAGAGCCGAATCCGACCATGTCATCCTCACGGACAATGCAGAGAAGAGCTACCAGGACTTTACTGTGACCGATTTCTTCGAATCGAACGACAGCCTGGGCATACATTTTGAGAACCCACAGGTTCTTGAGGATACACGGTTGTTACTGCAGTACAATTGTCCAGAAGCCGACTGCGATGTTGCTGCTTTAGGCTGGCCTGACCTGCACCGCCACGTCAAGACGGTGCATGGCAAGGTTATGTGTGACCTCTGTACGCGAAACAAGAAAGTCTTTACCCATGAGCACGAGCTTTTTACTTTTCCTGAGCTCAAGAAGCATCAGAAATTCGGTGACGACAACCCTGGTGCAATAGACCAGAGCGGTTTCAAGGGACATCCAGAGTGCGGCTTTTGCCGAGAACGCTTCTATGGAGACGATGAACTATACACGCACTGCCGGGACAAGCACGAACGCTGCCACATCTGCGATCGACGCGATGGTAGTCGAAAACAGCAATACTACGTCAACTATGACTCTCTCGAAGTTCATTTCCGGAAAGACCATTTTCTGTGTCCGGACCGCGAATGCTTGGAGAAAAAGTTTGTGGTCTTCGACTCGGAGATGGACCTCAAGGCGCATCAGATCGAGACCCACCCCAACGGTCTGTCCAAAGACGCTCTGCGGGATGCTCGGCGGGTCGATATGTCAGGCTTCCAATTTCGTGCACCACATGAGCCAGAGTCAAGCGGCAGGCGAGACGACCGAAGGCGAGAAGGCGGCCGAGGTCGCGGCCGAGGGCGGGACCCAAATGCTGAGCCCTTGCCCGCGTCCTCAGCACAAACACTGAGTAGGGCAGAGCTTGCTTACCAGCGACAGGTGGAAGCACAGAATTCGCAGTCACTAACAGCGAGGACGTTTGGTGGCCAGCTCACGTCCACGCCTACGCCAGGCGAAGCTTTTGCAGCCAGGCCCTCGCAAAGCGCATCTCAGCCAACAACCGTGACTGCTTCACGGCCTCCAGTAGCAAGCAATATCACAAATGACGTTGGCCAAATGAGCCTGGGACCACAGCCAGCAAGTAATGCGCCGCAGACGCCTCAAGAACAAGCACGGCTACTTCGCCACAACGCTGTCATTGAACGAGCGTCGGGTATGCTCGGCAACGATGCATTGAAGTTACAAGAATTTCGAAACTCGATATCATCATATCGCAACTCCAAGATGTCGGCGACACAACTGATCGAAGCATTCTTTGCGCTGTTTGACACCAACTCTAAGGAGCTTGGGAAGCTCATCAAGGAGTTGGCCGACATCTTCGAAATTCCAGCAAAACGCGAAGGTTTGCTCAAAGCCTGGAATGACTGGAAAGCGATCAACGAAGACTACCCCTCGTTGCCAGGCTCGGCTACAGGAATGGCCCTCAGTGGCAGTACTGCAGCTCATGGTGGCTCGAGGGTTCTCAAGCTCAAGAGTTCGACGGTACAGTCCTCACGCTCGACAGCCAATCAGAAAGCGAGCTGGTCATCTGCTTCATCAAGTAATCCCTTTCCCGCGCTACCGGCCGCATCATCGAATCGCATAGGTGCTAAGCCAGGGCAAACGCCATGGGCTTCGTCCCCCGCTGCAGGAAGCGCGCGTGCTTCGCCCCTGCCTTCCCGCAATGCCTCGTCAACGACTCTGAACAAGAAAGCACCTGCCGCGGACGCGTTCCCTGCGCTCCCCGCTGCGCCGAAGCCCACCAGTACTATCTTCAGTCCGGGCTATACTGGTCTTGGGCTTCGACGAGACAATAGCGGGCGAAACACACCTGTTAGCAATCCTTGGGCGGCGGCATCTGGGGCTAGTGGCCCAACAACGCCAGCTGCAGAGGACGAGGGCACGGGCAAGAAGAAGGGTAATAAGGGGAAAAAGCAAATGCTTTTCCATTTTGGTTGAGCATCCTCGCTGCTGCTAATGCCCTAGTTTACCAAACACTGCGCGTGTGGATGCGCGAACAGCTTGGTGGCCCCACAGGCTTAGGATATGCCATGATGTTTGAGCAAAATTGCCTCGCCAGCGTCCAGGCATACTACGCGGGTCGTTGTCGTTTGACTATTCCTCATGATGAAGTAGGAGAAGTAACACTGGTGCAGCAACGTGTTACGGCTCATGGAGAGCTCGAAGTTACTAAATCTGTAACGGAATGAATAGGCAATTAAACACAAGTTATGTTAGATGCTTCCTATTCTCACTGTGTCTTATGACACGCGGACTGTAAAAAAGTGAAACATTGAGTTTGTGAGAAGCCATTGTCGTGCTGTAAGACCAATTATCGGGCGAACCTACAGGTAGCATGCAGGCCAAATAATGACTCCCGCACAAGGCAGCAATATTGAGTTGTTGCCACGGTAAACTGCACGCCCTGTCTTTGAGGGTCAAACAGTGTCCTCTGTCGGTTCTCCTCGCTTTCGGTGAGCCCAAGAAAAGATTCACAGCATGCATCCAGAATAGTCACACCTTACTCTCCGATAAGCGCTGTGGGTCCTGCTCGCAAGACACTAGCGACCGTTCCGGCGGATCTCGCGCGTCTAGCTCCCGGAGCGCCTTGCTATTGGACGAATCGCGACGAGTCGCGGCGCGGGGTTGCGGACAACCGTGCGGGCTGCAGCAGCAAGAACACAGCCATTTCCGAGTCCATCATGTCGCTATCATAGTTCACGAGCATCGAATTTTCAATGTATGGTAGCGAACTGGGTCAACGGCCGGGCTAGCTCATCTAGCTGCGTTCTCTCCCCTCTGGACTATATAGCGCACCTGCCCCCCTCCACCTATGCCTGCTGAGAGAAATTCGGCCACCACCTGGGCGAGCTTCCCTCACCCTGAACACCTTCAAAGCAGCACAACAAACACTTCATCCCCCATACTGAACAGCTTTAAGCATCGCGACAACATCCCTTACGACGTCATGGAGGCCTTCAGACACTCCAACTTCAAACTGCTTATTGAGCAGCAACCCATCAGAGCCCGCATGTGCGGCTTTGGGGACAAGGACCGACGGCCTATCACCCCACCTCCATGCATTCGCTTGGTCATAAATGACATCGAAACTGGAAGGGAACTCAAGGATTCCGATGGCTCCTCTTACATCCTCATGGTGGACCTCTGGTCAGAAGACGGCAGACAAGCTGTCAACTTGGTCCGCTCGAGTAACACCGCGGCAACCGTGTCCATTTCCAGCAGCGACCTCACTTCTTATCCACCGGCAATGGCAGTGCAGCCTCCAACAATGTCTTATGTGGGGCACCGGATCCCGCAACATCACCCGTATGCGTACGGCGCGCCACCAGCAGTCCAGTCTTACAGCTATGCTCCCACTGCGGCCCCGGGCTACTACACGCCAGTTCCGCCCATGCCTCCCATGTCAGCAAGCACGCTAGCTCCTAGCCAAAACCACACCAGGAATCTCATCGGCATGAACGCCGTCAACGCGTGCCAACTCAACGATCTCAGTGGCGAAAAGGGCTTCTGGTTTATTCTGCAAGATCTCTCTGTGCGCACTGAAGGCACGTTCCGGCTGAAACTCAGCGTCGTCGACATCAGCACTTCCAACGGTACCATCAATACTGGCAAATGCCCGATCCTGTGCACCACCTTCTCGGACCCGTTCACCGTGTACTCGGCAAAGAAGTTCCCGGGTGTTATAGAGTCAACTCCACTCAGCAAGTGCTTCGCACAGCAGGGCATCAAGATTCCTATTCGTAAGGATGGTCCGAAGAACATCAGCAATCAGGCCGAGTACGATGCGGATGACTAGGAAATGCGAACAACAACTTGCGTACGGAGACTATTGATAGTGCGTCCTGGCTGAAAACGCGCAGTAATTGGGGGTTTCTTTTGGATATGAACAAAAAGGCGTCGCGGCGATCCAGGACGGATCAAATGGTATTGTTTTGTAAACGCTAGACTTGCTATGGGTTACTAAGTTGTAATGCGAATCTTGGATTTTGCACCCTGTACGCTAAGAATCTTGGTTCAGAGCTCACGTAGACCACCATCTTCCTCATCGTATTCCTCGCCATACAGCATCTTCTTGACATTGGTGAGAAGTTCTGTGTCGCCCGCAAAATGATTCTTGATCCAGCTCTCCATACTGTAGATGTGATCCGTGAACTTCTCAGCCTCATCGCGCGCCTTCTGGGTCTCAGCCGCTTTCTTCTCGACCTCGACGGGATCCTGCTCGCTGTACGCGGCCAGCTCAGTACGAAGCTTCTCGAGTTCCTTGGCCAGATCGGTGTGCTTCGCGATCAGCGTCTTGCGGTCGCCACCTGGTATTGTCAGCACGAACCCTCCTACGCGCTCATGGTACACACCCGTTTCCACATCCTCATCATCCGCCCGAGCAGCTCCCGCCTCATCTACCTTCGCCTGAAGCTCGGACACCGTTGCATTAGCCTTGTTGAATTCACCCTGGGCCTTCTCGAGCGCCGAATCCTTGGCCTTTTTCTCGTCGCTGGGGAAGCTCCAATACCAGTTGCCGCTGCCAATCTTCTCAACTCGAATCTTGTTGTCGTCTGCGAGCGCCTGGAGATAGTCCTTGACGTGCATGCCGCTGATGGCCCCGACTTGCGGCAGCGTCTTCTCGAGATCTTTGATGCTGTGGGCTTGCGCTGTCTTGTGGAACCATGCGAGGATGGTGGCAGCCTTTTGTGCGTTGGGCTGGATTTTGGGTGCCTAGTGAGGTAAGTGAGCGTTCAAATAGCATCCACAGATCCTCACCATGACTTCGGACGATGCAAATTGAGCGATTTGATTGACTGGGTGCGACGAACGAGCGAACAGATGAGTTGAAGGATGAAGTATGTCGGCAGAGGTTGTAGGATGCGATCTTGAACGCGTGCCTTCCTTCCCTGATGTCTGACCGAGCTAGCGGGTGTTGAGAGGGCAGGCACGACCTCAGTCGAATACATCGTACTTCATGTGCCCTTGAACCCCACATCTTTTCGAGCCATATCCTACTGCGGGCAACGTCGCGACCCTCTATGAAGCCGCTCTTGATGGTGGTACCACCAGTAGCATACGTGGAAGCGACAATATACATGGGAGGTGAGGTATGTCTAGTGTCAGGACGATAACAGACTGCCTTGTTCCTCCGTTCCTCCGTTGCTCTTCCTTTTGATCTCATATATTGCTTATGCACTTCAATCAAGGTCTTTACTGTTGCAGACGAGAGCCGCTCAGCTCAGTCCGAGTCGTCTGTGGTGTACCGTGAACCATCGTCGGACGATGACCACGGATCCGATTGGTCCGTCTCTTCTGGTGCTCTACCCTTCCCTGCACTTTGGTGGCCGACTTCTTCGTCGGCTGCGGCTGGGTCACTCGCCGGTGCTCGTTCTTCCTCTTCATCTGCTGCCTCGGTGAATGCTAGATCTCCTGTCTCGCCGAGTTCCTCTCTTGCCGTCTCTTCCAAAAGGATGCCAAAAGCGATCAATGCGGTCTCGTCCATGCACTTCCAGGTCCTTTCCGTCTCAGGGCCAGCGGTCCGCGAGTAGAGTTTCGAGATGTAAGCGTGGATCGCGCTCAATAAGTCGCCACTGGGTAGTTGCTGACCTTCCGGTAACTTGTCGTGGGCCAAGTAGTAGTCTGTCTCTTCATATCTGATGGGCGCATTACTCTGCCTGAAGAGTACCTCATCTGGGCGTAATGGTTGTCTGGAGGCTTTTGCATCTGTGATGTTGCCGATGATTCCAGCTTGGGTTACGTTGCCTACCCTCGAGTCAGTCTTGCTCTTCCAAGATAAGGCTTCGTAAGAGTTGGACTACCTGCTACGGCATCATATACATTCGCCCTTCTCTGCTTTGGCGGCCTTTTGGTGACAACCTCATCTTCGCTGCTCGACAACTCCGACGGCGGACGCGATTTGAAGGCACCGTAGTACTTTCTTCGCTTAATCATGATTTGAGGCGAGGTGTTGACTTAGATTCAAGATCTTAGCGGCGGGTGAATGTCTCGTTCCTGCATCAACACGAGCTCGCGTAATCGCTAGGCTACAACGTCATGCTTGACGAGGCGCCTCGCCCTCGACTCACTGCTTTTCACACATCAACGTCAAAGAATGTAGTCGCATATGCACCACCAACACCTGATCGACCGCGCGTACGGCCTCACCTCCCATGATGTCCTCAAACGTGCGACCGCGTCGCGTCTCATTTACGCGATCCAGCCGTCCGCCGTAAACTTCAGCCAACATCTGCCCTCAGAGGATGATCCGCACGAGCGCATACCGGCGCATATATCTGGCGTAAATGCGCTTACCATAGACAAGTTTGAGGGACGATATCTACTTTCTGGTGGCGCCGACTCGTCGATCGCGATATGGGATCTGGAAGCACGAACCATTGCATCTGAGGCGGGAGAAACACATCTTCCGCTGTCTGCCGTGAACAAAACAACCAAGGAGCATAAGCTGGGCATCACGCAGCTTTGCTTCTACCCGTTCGACTCACTCGCATTCCTTACGTCGTCCTACGACCACACAGTCAAGGTGTACTCCAGCGAGACTCTTGCTTCGTCAGCGTCCTTCGACCTCGATTCCGTGGTGTACAATATCGCCTTGTCGCCCATCGCATCGCATCTCCTCGTTGCATGCGCCGCGCAGACTCCCAATGTCCGACTCGTCGACCTTCGATCTGGAGCGAACACACATAGCTTAGCAGGGCACACTGGCGCGATCTTATCCACGGCGTGGAGCCCAGTGCGCGAGCACATTCTTGCAAGCGGCGCAACAGACGGGAGCGTACGGTTCTGGGATATCAGACGTAGTGTGGGTGAGCTCGGCGTCCTCGACCTCGAAGACTCGATCGGCATACTGCGGAACCCCACATCCTCATTCTCCCGCAATTCAACACGTCGGCAAGCACACCGCGGCCCGGTGAATGGCATCGTATGGACAGAAGATGGTCGACACCTGGTGACATGTGGCCACGACCAGCGCATCCGAGTCTGGGACACCGACACGGGCGCGAACACGCTCGCCAACTTCGGCCCAATGGTCAAGAACAACGGTCTTGCACCCTGTATCCCGGTTCTTCCACCTGTACAAAACTTCCACCCCGGCGCAGACGCTATGTTCTACCCGAATGAGCACGAGATTCTCGTTTACGAGCTGTTTGACGGAAAACTTCTGCGACGTCTGCGCCGCCAGGAGCAACAAAAGCGTCTTCCTGACGCAGCAGTCAAGGGGCAGCGCAACATCAAGGACAGGATTACTGCACTAACATGGCGGGCGCATGACGTGGAGATGTACTCTGCTCATGCAGACGGGAGCATCGCAGCGTGGAAGCCAAGGACGGAGGAAGATGCAGAGTTAGACGAGGAAGAGGAGATGGAGAAGCGTGAGAAAGAAGAGGGTAAGAAGAGGAAACGAGGTGTGCTGGACGAGATTTATCAGGGCTTGACGAAGAAGACGATCACGTTTGGGAATATGGGTATGTAGACGTGCATATTATTATTAGTATTGGCGAGCTGTGCCTTCCTCGCCGTAGATCTACACAAAATGCGAATGCGTTCATTACATTATACTCATTACATCATCGGTCCCTCTCCCACGCTCTTCCACTATGCCTCTCCGGACCCGAAATTGGGTAACCTAGCAGGCACAAACTCGCCATCCCTCTGCACCTCCCTTGTCTCGTCCTTCAGCGACAGCGCGCGATTCGGCGTCGGCGCTACACTCGAGTAGTCCGACTCATCGACATGAAAGGAGCTGCTATCCGGCATTGTCTGCGCGTCTACGAAGCTCGGGAACGCCGCGGCTTCCGAAGGTGGGTACTCGCTCGCGGGCGATCGCACGAGGGGCGAGACAGTCGATTGTACGGTCGTCATTTGGCGTGGCGAGGGCGAGCGCGGCGAGGACTTGATCGAGGGTGTTTTGAGTTGGGCTTGCTGGTCTGGAGCTAGACCGCGCTGGATGGCGATGTGTTGGGCTTCTTGGCGCTTGCGGTGGACTTCTTGTTCTTCTTGGACGCGAAGACGTTCTTCTTCCTTTTGTAGTTCGTCTAGCGTGGGCACTTCGACTTCGTCGATGGTCTCAGACGTGGAGCGCTGTAGCACACCTTCGTCTGAGCGCTTTCCTGCAGACTCAGATTTGCGCGTGCTTCGTGACGAAGCGGAGCGCGTAGAGCCGCGGCCCCCGGAGGGGGGTTTGCTTTTGCTTGAACTCCGCCTGTTGCTGCTACTTTCGTCGTTCCATTGTCCGGTTGTGCGTCGTTCGAGAACCAGCGTGAATTCGTCGTCGATGGGTACTGCATCGTCGAGCTCGTCTTCGCTAGGGAAAATGTCGCCTCGAGAGCTTAGAGAATCAGTCGTGTGACCGGACGTGTGTGTATCGCTTCGTTGCCTGCGATGGCCCTTATGTTCGCTTCGATCCAGCGCATCTTCATCGCTGTCCTCGATCAACGGCTGATGCTCCTCTGCACTACGCCGTGATGCGCCCGGGTGTTCTGTCAGATCTGCTGCGCTTGGTTTGTATCGTAGTCCCTTCCCTCCGATCTTGAACGGAAGCCGCCCCAGGAAGCCAAAGTAGTTCGAACTCGGTATGATGGTAGGATCTTGCCCTTCGAGGTCCCGCGCCTGCGCAATACTTGACCGCCGCGCGGTATTGTATCTCGGATCACGACTCCGCTGTCCATAGCTCATGGCACGCTGCTTGCCAGGCTGGCTCGTGGTACCGTATGTGCTTGCGCCACCCAGAAATCTGTCGAGATTATCGCTGCCCCAGCCCAGTAGTCCATCGTTCTCGTCCTCTTCCCAGTCGTCATAGAAGTCAAAGCTTTGCTCCGCCCTCCCACGAGACGTGCGATGCCGCCGACGATCATTATGCGCCGGAAA